>OFFW01000253.1_pt1 | contig 40836 bp, 26 predicted proteins | sample 1521501 | NCBI WGS metagenome assembly OFFW01 (sample SAMEA3504107, study PRJEB24116) | mouse gut metagenome | biome: mouse gut; feature: mouse-associated habitat; material: faeces | place: Denmark | collected 2011
ATGGCCTCCAGGGTACTGTTCTTTGTCCGTTTATGGGTGGAACAGGCCGACCCGGCGGACACATAGATACCCTTGTCCTCCAGCGCATGGAGCATCACCTCGCTGCGGACGCCGTCCACCGTGATACTGATAATGTGCGGCGCCGCCTCACGGCCCGTCCTTCCGTTGACACTCACACCCTCCGTCTGTGCCAGACCGCTGATCAGGCGCTCTTTCAACGCATACATCTGTTCTGTCTTACGCTCAAAATCCTCATAGCACTCCTGTGCCGCCTCGCCCAGGGCCGCGGCTCCGGGCACATTCTCCGTGCCGGACCGCATTCCTTTCTGCTGTCCGCCGCCGAGAATCAGCGGCTTTACTTTCGCTTTTTCGCGCACATACAGAAAGCCTGTCCCTTTGGGCGCATGGATCTTATGGCCACTTACCGAGAGAAGGTCAATTCCTGTCTTTTTCGGAAAAATCCGGTATTTTCCATATGCCTGAATCGCATCCACATGAAAGAGGGCCGCGGGACTCTTTGAATGCACAATAGCCGCCGCCTCGGCAACCGGCCCGACGGCGCCCGTCTCATTGTTGACCATCATGACAGATACCAGAATCGTGTCCGCCCGGACCACGTCCGCCAGCTCTTCAGGCGATATCCGCCCGTCACGGTCCACGCCCAGACAGGTAATCTCAAATCCGTGCTCCCGCAGAAACTCCAGGGGCGCATGCACGGATGCGTGTTCCGCCTCCGTCGTGATAATATGCTTCCCTGCTCTCATGTTCGCAAATGCGGCTCCGGTCAGGGCCATATTATTTGCCTCGGTCCCGCCAGACGTAAAAACAATCTCTTTCCCGCTCACCTTCAGCGTCTTCGCGATCTGTTCCCCGGCCCTGCGGACCGCGTCCTCCGCCCGCTTTCCCATATTGTGCAGGGAAGACGGATTGCCGTATTCTTCCGTGAGCATTTTTATCATCCGCTCCATGGCCCGCTCACTGCACCGGGTCGTGGCCGCATTATCCAGATATACTTCCATTTCTCTTCCAATCACACCGGCGCCGCCGGCAGTCCGTCAGAACCGCAGCGGTCCGGATCTCCCTGAACCATGATCTCTATATGATACATCAGAATCGCGAGCATCGCAAGCCCTGCCGTCTCCGTCCGCAGAATCCGCCTGCCGAGCGATACCGGCTGTATGCCGGCCTCCCGTGCCTGCGCGATTTCCTCCGGGGCAAACCCGCCCTCCGGCCCGATCAGAATGCTGACCGACTGCCCCGGACGGATGGCGCCAAGAGCCTTCTGCGTTGCCGCCATGCCACGCTCATTTTCATAGGGCACAAGCCCTGCGTCTGACTCTGCCGCCATAAGCAGCGCTTCTTTCCAGCTCACCGGCCCGTATACCCGCGGAATCACGCTCCGCTTTGACTGCGCCGCTGCGCTTTCCGCGATGGCCTGCCAGCGCTTCACCTTAGACGCCGCCCTCTTTTCATCCAGCTTTACGACACAGTTTTTCATGGAAACCGGAACAATGGATGCCGCCCCAAGCTCCACCGCTTTCTGAATAATCAGCTCCATTTTATCGCCTTTTGGCAGACCCTGAAACAAAATCACCCCGGCCGACAGCTCTGTCCCCTGAACATCCTCACACACAATCCGGGCCTGCACAAAAGTCTCTGCTATCTGTGTGAGCGCACACAGACAGCTCCGCCCGCCCGGACTGCTGACACGTATCCGCTCTCCGGGCTTCATGCGGAGCACATTCCGGATATGTCTTACCTGGCTGCCGGAAATCGTCACGATCCCCTCCGCGATATCCTGCTCTTCCACGAAAAACTGCTGCATAAACATTCCCCTGTTCCTGTTTTTCCCGCCGCGGAATACAGCGGCCCCGACGTATTTACACCGCCTCCACACTGCCGCCGGCAGCAGGAAGTCCTGCTCTCACTATGGTCTGCGGGCCGTGATATTTACCCACTCCCCCTGATGGCTGGTCTCCACAATCACAAACCCCGTGCGCTCAAGAGCCTCCCGCACCGCATTTTCCTTAAAATCTATAATCCCCGATGTGATAAAACAGCCCCCGCGCCGGAGCAGTGGAAAAATCACCGGAGCCATCGGAATAATGACGTCTGCAAGAATATTTGCCACGACAATCTCATATTCCTCCGCTCCCACCTTCCTCCTCAGCTCTTCATCGTCAATCAGATTGCCCGTATAAAAGACCGCGGGACGCTCCGCGAGACCGTTGACCTTAAGGTTTTCCTGCGTCGAGCGGATGCAGTCGGGATCCAGATCCGTCCCCACCACCCCGCAGGCGCCCAGCTTTAACGCCGCAATCGAGAGAATCCCGCTCCCGCAGCCCACATCCAGCACCCTGGGCGCGTTATGTTCCGGCGTGTATGTCGCATCCCCGCGGATATACCGGATCAGCTGGCGCAGACACAGCTGTGTCGTCTCGTGCTTTCCGGTGCCAAACGATACTCCGGGATCAATCTCTATCAGAAGTCTGCCCCGGTCCTCCTCCTTAAGCGCCTCCCAGGTTGGCTTGATCAGGATATCTTCAATATAAAAAGAATGGAAAAACTGCTTCCAGTTGTTCATCCAGTCCACATCCTCCGTCCGGGACGAGGTAATCGCGCAGCTTCCCGCGTCCACGGTCCCGCGCAGCTTCAAAAGTGCCGCGCGGACCTCCCGGAGCAGCTCTTCCTCGTCGCTTCTTCCCTCCTCGAGGTAAAAGCTGACATGACTCACACCGTCGTCCGGCGGAAGCTCCGGCAGAAAGTCGATAAACATTTCCGCCACATCCTCTTTTGTGAGCGGCACGTTATCCTCGATTTCCACTCCCTGAATCCCAAGCTCCTGCAGCATCAGGCTGATGTAATCTTCAGCAGCAGTTGTCGTCTCAATGGTATATCTGTTCCACTTCATGGGGCAGTCCTTTCATCACTGTTTGTCCGGTCAGTTACAGTCAGAGTCTATCATAGCATAAATTTCCGGCAGTTGCAAATGCTCTTTCCGCGGAGCATGTATATTTCACGTACTTCCAACCATACTGTATTTTGATAAATGTCTGCCTGCAGGCAGGCCAGAATGGAGGTATTTTATGAGTTATCTGAACAACGACGCCATTCCTGTCGGTTTTGGAATGGGGCTCGCGCAGAATATCAGCGCGATGAAACATTTTTCCGGAATGACGGAGGCCGAAAAAGAAGAGATTTTAAACCGCGCGCGGGACGCAAAATCAAAAGAAGAGATGGAGGAACTGATTTCCAGCTTAAATCCTCTTCCCGGCGGGGACGGCGATTCCTTTTTCTGACCCTGGCGCCGTGTCCGCGCGACGCCGCTTTCATTCCCTCATTTAATTAACAGGAGACAGCAAAAGATGAATGGAAAAAACTTTTTTATCTGTGGCCTGACCGGCTGGTGCATGGAAATCCTCTTCACTTCCGCCGGCTCTCTCATAAAAAAAGACGGCCGGCTGATCGGGCAGACATCCGTGTGGATGTTCCCGATCTACGGCATGGCGGCTTTTCTAAAACCAATCTGCCGCCTGATCATACGTCTGCCTGCTGCAATCCGGGCAGCGTGTTACAGTTTATTTATTTTTGCAGGCGAATATGTCAGCGGAAGCATATTAAAAAAATATCAAGTCTGTCCCTGGGATTACAGCAAGGCACGGACAAATGTCAACGGGGTGATCCGCCTAGACTATGCCCCTTTCTGGATGGTCGCCGGACTGATCTTTGAAAGCCTGCTGATGCGCCCCAAACGGAATCCTGCATCTAGAAAAACTACCTAAAAATGTTGAATGACAGCAGGCAACTACAGGTCAAATGTCTACAAACCAGCAAACGGCATTATTTTTGCAAGCATAAAGCGGCTCCCATCACAGATTTTCTGTAGAAGGAACCGCTTTATAGATGTTTATCAATTAAAATTTACCCGCTCTTGCTGTCCAGTTCGAACCAGAATTTGACTCCGTGATCCTCATTGCTGACGCCGCATTGCCGATGAAAAGAGTCCATGATCGCTTTTACAATTGACAATCCGATGCCATTCCCTCCATACTCCCTAGTTCTAGCCTTGTCTACTTTATAGAATTTCTCCCATATATGGGACAGATCTTCTTCTGGAATCGGGGCGCCTGTATTGAACACTTCTATCCTCACCGTTTCTGGTCCCGGCAAGACGGATACCAGGATCTTCCTTTCTCCTGAAGCATAATGGATTGCATTGCTAACATAATTCATCAATACTTGCTCTGTTTTAAATTCATCCGCCCACACATATTCTGGCTGACGTCCTTTTATCTCCAAAGAAATGCCATTCTGCTCTCTTAAAATTGCCGTGGCATTGACCACGCCCCGAATTACCTCCATCACGTCAAAGCGCTCAAACACCACTTGCTCGCTGCCAGACTCCAACTGGTTCAATGTCAAAAGATTTTTCACAAGCTGATTCATCTTGTCAGCCTCGTCCATGATAACCTCGCAGTAGAAATCCCTGCTTTCTGCATCATCATTGATGCATTCCCTCAGCCCTTCGGAATACCCTTGGATCAGTGCGATAGGGGTTTTTAACTCATGAGAGACATTAGAGATGAACTCCTTGCGCATCTCGTCAATTTCTGTCTTGCGTTCAATGTCCATCTTTAGCTCATTGTTGGCGCTTTTCAATTCTGAAATCGTTTTTTCCAAAGTCTCGGACAACTGATTCATATGCTCTCCCAGCAGATCCACCTCATTCTTTCCTCTGCTTTGGAACTTGGCGTCAAAGTCCAGATTGGTCATACGTCTGGAAATATCTGCAAGATGCAAAATGGGATTGGTAATTCTCCTGGTAACCACATAGATAATGACTGCGCAGAAAATGACAGATGCCACCCCTACGTACATCAGAAAGCGGTTTGCAATCTCCACGCTCTCCTTAATGCTCTCCACGGCTGTGCGCATCAAGATCATATTACCGTCTTGCAGGCTGCCCCACAGCACAAGATAATCAGATTCCAGCCTGCTATCTTTTGTTTTCTCCACCATGTACTGGGGCGTATTCTTCAACACTTGGGTATTCTTGTCATTGGTGTAAAAAATCAAGTTTAAAAACTGCATCAGAAAATGTTCCTCGTCCGCCACGGTGGAAAGTATGACGCTGCGGTCAGCACGGATGATCATCAGGGAAACATTGCTGTTGGCACATTGCTTTTCGAGCTGTATCAAAAACTGGTCCCCGTCTGTACTGCCGCCCGCACTCTCCTCATCTACCATCTCAAATGTTTCCAGAAGCGTTTTCTGCTTATGTTCAATATAATAAGATTCTAAAAGGGTAGAATTGATAAACCAGCACAGCAAAATGGTCCCTGCCACGATGCTAATCATGATTGCCGTAATCTTTCCGGTTATCGAATGTCTCATATGCCATTGCCTCCGACTGTCATACATGTGAAAGAGTGATCTGGTTTCCGCCCAGCAAGTCAGCAATTGCCGGATCACAAGTAGCGGCAATCACCTGATGATTCTCTGCAAACTCTTTTAAAAGCCTTGCCGCTTGGTTCCTTCTGCCCGGATCCAGATCCAGCAGGTCGTCATCCAGCACCATAAGCCCTCCTCCTTCTGGGAAAAAATATTCAAGCACTGCCAAACGAAATGCCAGCAAAATGGTCTTCTTTGTGCCTTCCGAGAGCAGACGCTGATCTGATATCTGGTTGTTTTTGCTTTTCAGTTCCAAACCTGATGCAGGAATCATCGATAATGTGTTTCCTGTGATGGCGCCAAGATAATTGTCAAATTTCTGGTTAAACTTTGCAAATTTATCCCCGCTCTCCTCTTGCAGTTTCTTTATATCTGCCTTAATTTGCTGATACCCCTGGTATTTTTTCTTTTCATTTTGCCAGGCCTCTCTATATTTTTCAACCTCTCTCTTCCATTCCGAAATCTCTGACAAGTCTTTTTGAGACACTTGCAGCGTTATAATATCTTTCTGCAGCTGTCTTGTTGTTTCTTCTGTCTCTTTCAGAGACTTTTGCAGCCCTGCAGCCTTGCTTTGATATTCTTCTGGACTCAGAGTTTGAAATTCATCCATCTGCGCAAGCTGTCTTTGATATTTTAGAAGCTCTTTGTGGGCATCTTGCTCTCGCTGCGCCGCCTGATCCAAAACACCATATTCTGATTCAAAGTTGTCAATCTGGGCTTTCATTGCCGCTACGCACGCCTCCAAGGATGGCTGGCAATGCGTCTTAAGGAATGCCGCGATCTCATCTTCCAGACTGTCTGGCATCTCTATCGTCAAGTCAAGTTCCAACCGATCTATTTCAGCCTGCAGCTCTGTAACCGTAAGAACTTGTTTTTTCTGCATCTGAATCTTACCATTTAAAAGTATTGCCGTTCTCTGATGCTCATTCTTCGCTGTCTCAAGATCTTCCAAGGAAGCCGCGCCATATTTTTTTAATATCTGCTGCAGTTGCTGATCCTCTTCTTGCATCTTATCGATGAGGCTGTCGACATCTAGATCCTGCGGGGAGATGCGAAATGCGCCTACATTAGGAATCACCACTTGAAACACTCCGTCTATATCCATCGTTTCTAAGCCTTCCACTGTCCTAATAGAACCATCTGCCAGATGCAGACTGGCAGAATAAGGACGTATGATTTCGATATCTGCATGAAGCTTTGCTGATCCGAGAATTGCCCTATATTTGTCAAGGGCTCTCGAAAGCCTGTCCGCCTTTTGATAGTCCTCCAATATATCATTATTTTTATGCACTTTTTCTGACAAGGCAGCAATTTCTTTTTGCAGTTTCTGCGCTTCTTCTCTCTGAGAGAGCCATGCTTGCTTTCTTTTTCGCCGCTCCGATTCCGCCTGCTGCCGCAGCAACATTTGCGCCTTTTTGATCTCCCCGGCAAGTCCAGGCCATTCTTCTTGCGCCCGTATTGCTTCTGCTTTCACTTTTCCCACAACTTCCAGCAGCTTTTGTATCTGGATTCGGCTTTGCATCGTTTCCTGCTGCTTTTGCAGATTCTTCTGTTGCTCTTCTAATCTCACTCTTTGGACTGTAAGTTGTGCGTAGCGCTGGTTTTTTACCGCTAGCTCCTCCTCGACGCAAACCGCCTCTGCGTATTCCTGCTCGGCGCTCTTAAATGCGTAATAAGCCTCTAAAATACTGCCTTTCCCATTTGACCAGGGTCTTTCAATCCCTCTGCCGCCCTCTGGTTGATCTTTCTCAAAATCCCATCTTCCAGACATGCTTTTCATACGGCTCTCCAGCGCAGATGCAAGCTTGTCTTCTGAAATTCCTCCTGCCGCCGAAAATGCAGCCGCAATCACATTTCTAACCTCGGCTGCGTCTTCTCCTCTGGATGCAAAAAAATCAAAACACCAGGCAAGAATTTCTTTGATGTAATTTTGCCTTCCAAAGATCAGATTTCCATATACAGCCGCCCCATATTGAAGAATCTCTTTCAATTTTGACTCTGCCTCTGTGCCCCTGCTTACTGCCCCGCCAGCCTGTGTTAACTTTACAGCGCTTTCTGTACCGTTTCTATCCCACACCCTGGTGAGAGAGTACTCTTTCCCCTGATGCGAAAACTCCAAAGTTGCGTCGATGGTCGCCGCATGGCTTGAGGGAAAAAACAACTCCATAAAGTCCTTGTTTTTTCTCTTATCAAGCTTGGACGGCACGAAAAGAATGCTGTATATGGCAGATATCATCGTACTTTTTCCCGCCTCGTTGCTACCAAGAATCACATTCATTCCATCGGAAAAAGAAACGTCCGCCTCACGCATCCCTGCAAACTGCTCTGCAAGATAATGTTTCAGTCTCATATCATCTGTCCTCTCTGCAGTCCTGGACCAGCGCAAATGCCAGATGAAGCAACTCTGGATCGTCCAGATACCGCCTCAGTAGACGGTTCTCCAAGGAGCCCTCCACCGTCTCCGTATTGATGGCGTCCATGGTAATCTCCTGGCGCAACTTTCCGTCCTCTATCTCCAGCTTCAAAAAATCTACCCTGGCTCGTTCGTAGATCTCATGCTTTCTCTGATACTCTTCTGCCAGGGCAATGCCAGAAATAGTCACTCGTAACGACGTGTTTTCTTTGTCATAACTTGCTATCACCGCAGCCAGCTTTTCTTCCAGGCTCTCTCCGTGAAGCAGGACGATCTCTTTCTTCGCAAAATGAATCACGCTGGTAAATATTTGTTCCGCAATGATCTGATTTTTGTCAATTGCCTCAATTAGAAACACAGAACCAGGCGCATTGTCTGCAAAATCCGTCTGCTGATGCGTGCCCGCGTTAAAAATACGCTGATCCCTGATCTTTTGACCCTTTGGCTCTGGAACATGCGTATGCCCCAGCAGCCATAAATCCATGTCACAACGATTTAGCTGCTCTTTTGTCATATAATAATATTTTTTTTCCTGATCATAAGAAAGTCCTTCTAGGGCGCCATGGGCAATGCCGATATTCCATTTAGCAGAATCCCTTCCCTGACATCTTTTGAGCCAAGACAGAGCGTTATCCTTGGAGTAACGGTCTTTACAGATACAGGGATAAAAAACTGCTTTTCCGCTTTCTTTCACATAGGGCTGCTGCTCTGTAAGCAGAACGGTATTTTCTCTGGCATGACTTCGGAACGTATTCCACAGATGGTCCTCATCTCCCTCATAATAGTCATGATTACCAGGAATTACTAGAACCGGACATGCACATTCGCCAAGTATGCCGCAGACCATCTCCTGCAATTTCACAGAAATAGCCTTCTTGTCATACAAATCTCCCGCCACTACAAAGTAATCACAGTTTCTTTCATTCGCCAGGCGGACCGCGTATACTAGCGCATCCAGCCTCGCCTGCCGGTATCGTTTTGCAATTTGGGGATTTTCCTGCTCCTGCTTGCTATATTCACGCCCAATATGAAGATCGCCCGTATGCAGTATTTTCAGCATCACTCATTCCTCACGCTTTCCTTAAGACAAATTATGATCCAGCTTTTTTTCAAACTCCGCCTCTGGCACAGGCCTGGCATAGCGATAACCCTGTGCAACATAAGCGCCGATTTCCTGCATCAGTTCCACATCCTTGTCGGTCTCCACTCCTTCGCACACAATCTGAGCATCTAGTTCCTGCGCCAAATTAACGATGCTTTTCATAATTTTAATCTGGCGCCCTCTGTCCTTTTGGTTTAAAAGAAAAGAACGGTCCAGCTTGATAACAGAAGCCGGAATCTGCTCAAAAATGCCCAAAGAAGAATATCCAGAGCCAAAATCATCAATGGAGAGACGGACCCCGCGGTCACGCAGCATGTCAAGCGTGCCCTTGACCAACTGCTGTTGTAATTCTTCCACTACAATCGTCTCCGTAATCTCAACTTCGATCAATTCCTTGGGAATCTGATACTTCTGAAGAACCGCTTCAAACTTCTCTGGAAAATCTGGTTTGATGAAATGCATTCTCGAAAAATTGCACGAGACGGTGACTACCCTCTTTCCTGCATCCATTCTCCGCCGCAGCATTCGGCAGGCGCAGTCCAATACGAAGAAATCAATCTCCGTCACCCTGCCAGTCTGTTCGTAGTAGGGCACAAAAAATCCTGGAGACCTCACAGCTTTGTCAGCCGAAGGATCTAGGAATCTCACCAAGGCCTCCGCTCCAATGACCTGCTCGCTGCGGATATCTACTTTGGCCTGGTAGTAAGTCACAAAATCCTGATCTATATCTGCCGATTCCAAAAGCTTTTCTCGCTCGTGGCGCTGTTTTAACATATTCTTTAAACTCTCATCATAAAATATTACATCGCTGAGACGGCTTTCTTTTACAAACTCCAGCGCCTGCGTCGCATAGTTCACTGCCAGCCTCAAATCATCGCTATCCTGCGGGACCAGATAAACCCCCATTTGAATCGTCATATGATTATCCGTCTCCAGATAAATATGTTCCTCAATCGTGCTCTCTATCTCCCGAAGCCTCTGAAAAAACTCCTCCGGCTCCTGATAGGCGAGCAAAAGCACAAAACGGTCGCCCTGGCTTCTGGCACATATTTCCGTATTTTTATCCAAATTCTCTTTTAGGTGCCTGGCAGACGCCCCCAACAATTTCTGTCCGGCATTCCATCCATAAATGATATTATAGCGCCGGAATTGCGAGATATTCAAACATGCTACTGCATACCGCTTCTCTTTGCGTTCTGGCAAAAGCTTCATCATCCCATGATAAATCAGGTAATTCAGATTCCAAATATCCATTTCAGTGTCTTTATACATCAGCTTTTGAATCTTTTTGCTATCCTTGATCATATGGAAAGCTGCTAGCAGGACGACTACCACCACGACCACGAGCAACAAGATAATTTCAAGGCTGTGATTCCGTAAAAAACGGTCAAAGCTCATCACCGCATAGACATTGCTCTCCAGAATATATTCGCTGACTCTTCTGGCATCAATTTTTTCTATAATTTTACTTAATATTCCGCCAAGACAAACGTTGTCGCTGCGCACCGCAATTGAAATATAATGTTCGCCGCTTAATACGCCTTTGACCTCCATATCGCTGTATGAAAGTTCTGTTCCCATCAAATATTCTGACAAATAACCATCGCACAATACTGCGTCTGCCTTTCCTTTTGAGACAGCATCCAGACATTCCTGCTGCGTCTCATAAATAATCAGCGATACCCGTTCTAAATCAAAGTCCCTGTCCGCCTCCTCCTCTAAATAAGCTACGGTTGCCAGCGTTTCCACCTTGCTTAAGTTTCCTTCTTCTTTCATCGCCACAATCAAAGGAATTTCTGCATACTCCCGAATCATGGTAAATCCCTGCTGGTTTAATTGTTCCTTGGTATCCGTGCAATAAGAGAGCACGTCCACAGTTCCCTCTTTCAAAGCGTCGCTTGCGTCCTTGGAATTGTCAAATTTTTGATACTCAAGGCATAGCCCTGTGGATTTCAATCCATTGTCTAGCAGCTCTCTTGTAAGCCCTTTGCACGCCCCATTCTCCTCATAGCAAAATGGATAGTGACCGTCAAGATAACCCACTACAATCTTTTTCACATCTGCAATATAAGATTTTTCCTCTGTCGTGAAAACCACGGTCTTGTCCAGCTTGCTCTGATAAAATTGATTCATCAACTTTGTTTCCAGCTCAGGCTGGCTGATTTTCAAATCTGCAATTGCCTGATTGAGCTCCCTGGTTACATCGTCGTTGCCTTGATATGTAATATAGTAAAACGGCATCGGGGCAAAGCGCCCAATCAGGCGCTGCCCCTCCCTAATCTCTGTAAACGTATGAATATACGCGTCAATTTTCCCGCTCTCTAACGCTTCTTGAAGATCTGCCGTGGTATCATAAATGACAATATCTGGATCACTGACCCCATGATCTCTAAGATACTGCAGAAATTCGTTTTTACGCACATAAGTCTTCACCATTCCAAACGTAGCGTCTTTCATGGCTTCAAAATCCTCATAAGCCAAATCACTGTCACTCTTAGAGGCGATCACCCCAAACGTATACCCGCTGGGAAGCGATGCATACTGATATACCTTTGAACGCTCCTCAGAAAACTGTGCAGACCCCACCAGATCCACCTTTTTTTCCGCCAAAAGCGCCAATGCCGCATCCCAGCTGTCGCATTCGACATATTCTATCTTCCAGTTCGCAAACTCGCATAATGCTTTCAGATACTGCACATCCATGCCGTCATAGCTTTGCGCTCCTGTCTTAACATGGTAGCCATCCATGGGGAAGAACGCAACCTTCACTGTCCGCTTATCCGCTGCTTGCGCCAGCGTCGAGAGGCAGGACCATGCCGCACAGAGCATCACAAGGCTTAAGAGAGCAGCCAAGAACTTTTTTCCTTTGTGTATAGATTGACTTTTGATATCACCACGCCCCATTCCATTTTCAAACCCTGATATCGTTGTTTTTTGAAGCGGCTATCTTTCTGCTATGACATCTTGCATCTCATATCTTCCAGCAGATCTTCCAGCAAGATATTTTGCTGCTTCCACTGCCCCTTTGGCAAATACAGCTTTAGAATATGCGGTATGTTTAAACTCTATCACCTCGTCTGTTCCTGCAAAAATCACTTCATGCTCTCCCACGATGCTGCCGCCGCGCACCGCCTGAATTCCAATCTCATATTGTTCACGCTTTTTTCTGTCTGGGGTCCTATCGTACTTATAAGAGTATGCATTCTCCAATGCCTCATTGATAGAGTCAGCAAGGGCAAGGGCTGTTCCGCTAGGTGCGTCCACTTTCTGGTTATGGTGCTTTTCTACAATCTCCATGTCAAATCCTGCCGGAGCTAATATTTTAGCGGCTTTTTGAAGCAATTCCATCAACATATTGATTCCCAGAGACATATTGGCAGACTTTAATATCGCAGTCTTTCTGCTGGCTTCCTCCACTCTGGCAAGCTGTTCTTGGCTCAGGCCCGTGGTACACAACACCACTGGAAGTTCATGAGCAACACAGTAATCCAGCAACCCGTCTACTGCCGATGCTGACGCAAAATCTACCACTACGTCCGCTTCCACATCACACTCTGTGATATTCGAAAATACGGGATAATCGTTCTCAATGCCCTGATAAGGATCCACTCCCGCTATAATCTCGATTGCATCATCTTCTTTACAAATGGCGCTAATCACTCTGCCCATTTTCCCATTACAGCCATGCATAATCATCTTTATCATTTCCGCTTCCTCCTCTGGCGTATTAAACCGGCATTGGCACAGAAATGCCAAAATCCTGCATAGCCTTGGCAAGCCTCTTTAAATTCTCAGGTTCCATTTCGCTAAGCGGAGCCCTGAGGGGACCTGTCTTCCATCCCATTAAGTTCATAGCTGCTTTTACCGGAATAGGGTTCACCTCGCAAAACAGCGCATCCACCATCGGTATTGCTTTCCACTGCATCGCAAGCGCTTCCTTTTGCTTGCCGTTAAGATAATTCATCACCATGTCGTGCATGAATTTGGGCGCCACGTTAGAAAGTACGGAAATCACGCCGATTCCGCCACAGGCAAGCAGCGGTATCACCTGTCCGTCCTCGCCGGAATACAATTCAAAATCACCCTGGGTCTGCTCCATCAGCCTCAATGTATAGGAAATATCTCCCACCGCGTCTTTCATTCCCACAATATGTTCCACATCTCTTGCCAAAACTGCCGCCGTATCCGCTGCAATTTTACAGCCGGTCCTGCCTGGGACATTGTATAGGATGATCGGAATGTCCACGCACTTAGCAATCTGTGTATAATGGCTAATCAATCCTTTCTGCGTCGCCTTATTGTAATAGGGCGTCACAATCAAAAGCCCGTCTACGCCTGCCTCCTGTGCCCGCCGGGACAAGTCGATTGCAGTCCTGGTACAGTTAGAGCCTGTTCCGGCAATTACCGGAATCCGTTTATTGACAATAGATACGGCAGCACGGATCACTTCCAAATGCTCATCTTCTGTAAGCGTAGACGCTTCCCCTGTAGTACCTGTGATAATAATGCTGTCTGTCTCATTCTTAATCTGATCTTCCAAAAGCTCTGCTAACTTATCAAAATCCACTTGCAGATTTTCTTTCATCGGCGTCACCAGCGCAACGCCTGCTCCCTTGAAAAGCGCCATATTATTTCCTCCTTAAACATAACTAATTTCTTATAATCCTGCCCAGAGGGCTTGTTATCCTGTTAGGATTAAGCATTTTGCCCTCTAAACCCTATTTGGATATTTTGTTGAAATTATCTATAAGACAACAAGAAGCCGACTACTGAGCCGGCTTAATTCCTGAGAACATGCAGAAAGCTTTCTGCACAACAAATCTTTGATAGCGCCCCATCCATATCAGATGACAGTCATAGGATTATTCACCCTATGCCCAAGAATCTCTGTGCAGGAAATCAATTCTTTCGGCGTTCCTCCCTTTCACTTACCATCCTCTGTGCCTGCCACATCCGATAAGCTACTTATGATTCACGCAACCTCTATCCCTTTACTATTCAACTACGTTCAATATAGCATTTTCTATCTGCAAAGTCAAGGGTGAAGAAATGGTTCTTTCCATATCTTCCGCCATTCCAGCTTGATAGCCTGACAAGGCAAGCATTTGATCAGCTCTCATGAATCTCGTAAATATTTCCAACATATTTACGCAGCATGTCGCTCATCACTCTCCCAGTAAATATGATCCTGGTATCCTCAGATTTGGCGTTCATCAGTGCGTCCAGATCCTGCTGGGATATCATATGATTGTCCAAAAGTCCCAGAAATTCATCCAAAATCAACAGGTTGCACTCTCCTGTCACCAATACCTTCCTGGCAAAATTAAAGCCATTGCGGATATTCATTTTCTCTTCCTGCTGCTCCTCCCCAGACAGCTCTGAAAAATTCTTCTCTGATCTTGCAAAACTAAACATACGCATCTCTGGTTCTAATCTGCGCAAAAACTCCAATTCCTCTTCCCTCTTCCCTTTCAGGAATTGAATCATGATAACGCTGTCTCCCTGACTTGCCGATCGCACTGCATATCCAAGCGCTGCTGTCGTCTTACCTTTTCCGTCTCCGCAATAAACAGTAACCTTTTCCTCACACATGCCGTTTTCCTTTCTCTTTTAAAGCCCATTTTAAGATACCACAAACCCTTGGAAAATGCAAATCTTAGTCAAAATTCTGCTGTCAATCATGGTTTCTAGAGCGTGTTTGATCTGGTGTTTTGGGACCTTTACTCCAGATATTCGACTTTGCTTACTGATACCTCATAAGCAACCCTGTGTTCTACTTCCGTCTCAGAAAGTTTTTTTACATACTCCCTGCTTTGAATTCTTCCATATACTTGGACATGACCGCCAATTTCAAACCCTGAAGCATATCTTGCATTTCTGCCCCAGCAGATACATGGTATGTAATCTGATTTCCCATAAGAGCGGTTCACTGCAATCAAAAGATCTGCAATTTCCCGTCCCAGCGGCGTCTTCCTGTAAATAGGCTCTTTGCAGATATAGCCGTCTAGGAAAATCTGATTGCTTTTCTCACCTTCGGGAATTTCATCCACAAATTCAAGCTCGCGCACAAAAACAGACAGAACCAGGCGGTTTTTCTTCTCCTCATGCCGGTTATAAGAACGAAACTGACCGTCCACCCGGATATACTGTCCGATATAACTGCACTGGGTATCAATGAGCCGTTCTGAAATCATCATAGGAATGATATCTGCAAAATTACTGAGCCGATTCACAGATACCTCTACCATATAAAACCCTTCTCCAAATACTTCGTGGCTGTATTGGAAATCAGAAACAATTTCCCCCGTAATGGTTACCTGGTTGTTTTCAAATATTTTATCTGCCATGAGTGTTAGTTCCCCTTTCGTATATCGATGGCATATCGATGAAGTGAAATTTTTCTAAAAGAATATCATTGCCCCTCTGAAAATATACGCAATTCCTGTCGATAGTATTCTGGCTTTACGAAATCACAAATTCACGGTATAATGTCCAAGAAAAGCTGTATGCAGCGCCAGAATTAACAGCGGAAAAGCCGCTTTCAAAAGACACGGCAGACCTCGATTCCTGGTCTTTCAAAGTCCAGGATAAGACGGCTTTTAGATTCTGGTTCTACGCTGTGCCACATATGCATGCTTTGACAAAAAAAGAAAGAGGTAATGAAAATGGCGCAAAACCCAATTGTAACATTTGAGATGGAAAACGGGGGAATTATGAAAGCGGAACTATACCCCGAACTTGCACCCAACACGGTAAATAACTTTATCAGCCTTATCCAAAAAGGATACTATGATGGTCTCTGCTTTCACCGCGTAATCAAAGGATTCATGATTCAAGGAGGATGTCCTGACGGCACTGGAACGGGAGGGCCCGGCTACTGCATACGGGGCGAATTCTCTCAAAATGGATTTGAAAACAGTTTGAAGCACAGCGCTGGCGTTCTCTCTATGGCGCGCACCATGGTTCCAGATTCCGCTGGTTCCCAATTCTTCATCATGCATCAGGATTCCCAGCATTTAGACGGAGCTTACGCCGCTTTTGGAAAGATTACCGAAGGCATGGAGCAAGTAAATAAAATCGCTGAAACCGCTACAGACTTTTCTGACCGCCCTATGGAGCCTCAGATAATGAAAGCCGTCACCGTAGAAACCTTTGGCAAGTCATATCCTGAACCGGAAACCTGCTAACTAAAATCTTTCAAACCAGGCTTCAGCCATGGTTCCTGCCCCGGTTTCCGCCGGGGCAGACATTCTGGCTCTCTTTATTGCGCCAAGCCTGCCAGTTTCAGGATCAGATCAACCGTCCGCACCAGCTCCCTTGAGAATTCCACATTCTTTCCCAATGCCTCTTGCTCCAGGCAACGCTTCACGCCATTTAGAAGCTTGCCCTTTTGGCTCGCCGCCTGAAGCCAGGGATTGTAAGGCACCGCCCCAAGAAGTTCCTCCTCGACACGATAAATACGATAAAGATTTCCCCTGTTATACAAGGCATCCTCAAAATAATTTCCTAGAAGTAAAAACGGCTTTCCAGGATATTTGCGGGGATTGCGATAAAAATTCCTAATTTCCGGATTCTCCTGATTGATGTTAAGCACACAGACGTCGGCTTCCTTTAAGACTTTCTGTGCATAATCATCTTTCCTGCTTCCACAGTCAATAAATACTACGTCAAAACATGATTCCACAGCATCCAGCACTCTGCTCATGCGCACAAAGGAACCGTCCTGCCTCCACCATTCCCGTTCTGTCCTCACGCTAGAAGGCAGGCAATACATCCTGTCTTTGACAACTTGGCGCATATTCGCTTTCAAGACCGTCTCTGTGAGCTCTTCACGCTGCTTAAAAAGCAGGCAATCCAGCCCTGTGACAGTAAAATATTCCTGTGTCTCGGCTGCCAGAAAAGATTCTTCCATATGCCCCAGGCTAAGTCTTTCCATCTTTGAAGCAAGACCCTGCGTATCCAGCAACCCCCTCTCTAGCGCCTCATTCCGATACCCTCCTGAAACCACTGCGGCTGAAATGGGATGCTTTATCACTGACGCACATGCAATCACAGACAAATTAAACGTTGTCCCTGCTCTTTTCTGTTCGCTCCAAAACGCTATTTTCATTGAACCCTCTCCTTAATTGGACGGAGGGAAATCAACACTCGATATAATAAGAATTTTCTATTCCATTCACTTTATCTTTGGGATTATTGCACGGATTTCGTGCTGACCGATAGGTAATTATAAGTTCAAACATTCAACAAAAGATGCGTTCATTATACAAAATCTTCCACAAAATGTAAAGCCCTATTTTAGATTTTTCTATCAAGCTCTTACTACCAAGGTATCATAACCTTCTTGACGAAGCTGATCCTGAAGATCTTTGGCATCCTCCAAAGTCGCTTCCCGTCCCACTACCACGGCGTAATAAGGCTCATCTCTTCGTACCGTTACAAAATATCCCTGGCTTTCCAATTGTTCCTTGAGATATTCGGCATTGGATTCATGGCGAAACAGTCCCACCTGCACCCCATACCGGTTTGCAGACGCATCTATGGGAATCGCTTTCTCCACGCCCGTGACAATGGCGTCTACCATCTCCCCAAAGCGCTGGTCAAACATTTGGTTATCCATGTCGTTATTGATAAATCCAAGTTCCATCAGAACTGCCGGCATCTGGGTTCTTCGAAGCACCACAAGCCCCGGACGTTCCACGACTCCCAAATCCTTAAATCCAAAATCTACCAGTTCCTGATTAATGATTTCTCCCAGCCGTTCTGCTTCTGTATCAGCCGCATAAACAAGCGCCTGGGTCCCGTTGTAAGTATTTGGGATAGTTCCTGAGTTGCGGTGAAAAGAAATAAAGTAATCTGCGCCAGAGCGATTTGCAATCTGTGCTTTTTCAAAAGGGGAATCGTAACGGTCTGTCGTCCTGGTATACAAAACGTTATATCCTGCATCTTTAAGCTTCTGCCCCACTGCAAGAGCAACCTCAAGCGTATCATCCTTCTCTTTTCTGCCCTGGAAAGAAGCTCCATTGTCGTAACCGCCGTGTGCTGGATGTTATATGCGCAAATATTCCGTGTTCTTCTCAAAATCGCTTGTTTTGAGGATTTCCATATGTTCTTAATTTTAAAAGTCTTATCAACCTTGCGTTCTTTCCTAGATGAAAAACAGATTCCAAATGCGCTCTATTTAAACCGCTTTGTTTTCCTGATATACATTAGAAAACAAATGTTCCAATTGATTTCCAAAATTGTATCTAATTTTAATTTTGTGGTCTTCATACACAACAATCTGGTCTATCATCTCCACAATCATGTCTCTGTCCAGTTTTTCAATATCTTTCATCTCCAGCAGCCTTTTCAGCCACGGCGTCTGAAACATGCCCTCCGTAACGCTTTCTTTCATTTTTTCTTCCAGTGTCTTGATCTGCTTTTTATAAAGCTCTTCTTTTTTCAGGTAATCTTCACGGTAAGTCAAAAATTCTTCTTTTGAAATCATTCCCTCCTTATAATCTTCATAGGCTGATTTCTTTAATTTCTGCATCCTCCCTAATTCGCTTTTTACTCTCATAAGTTCTTTCTTCGCAGTTTCTTCCACTTTAAAATCAGGAAAAGGCGGACTTTCTATAAGCCTTTGCAGATCATCAACGTTTTGGATTATCGCTCTTAAGTCATTGAGCACAATCTCTTCAAGGACATAAAGCGGCAGCGTATGCGGCGTACAATACTCTTTCCCGTGGCGCTTATATGTCCCGCAGTAAAAAGAATATGCTTTTGTCCCATCTGCACGTTTCCAAGAATTTTTCATCATCGCCCGGCCGCAGTCCGCACATATGATAAACCCTGCAAAAATGTTCTTATTTTCTTTCAAGTTCATATCCCTACGCCTTTTTGACAAAAGTTTCTGTGTCTTTTCCCAGGTTTCTAGGTCAATGATTGGCTCATGCGTGCCCTTGACCACGATCCAATTTTCTTTCTCCACCAGTTTCTGCCTGCTTCTCATGCGCTGGTGTTTTTTGCCCTGCACCATGTTTCCCCTATACATCTCATTCTTCAACATGATGTTGATCGTGGAATATGTCCAGTAAGAGGTGCTTTCGAGACGGTTACAGTTCTTGTAGTTCTCACCGTTTGCCAATTTATACTCGGACGGGCAAAGGATTCCTTGGGCATTTAAAAGCTTGGCAATGCTCTGTTTTCCCATTCCTGCTACATATAGGCGAAATACTTTCCTTACCACCTCTGCGGCGTATTCGTCAATGATAAGCTTATTCTTGTCTGCGGGCGATTTCTTATAACCATAACTGGTGAAAGAACCTATAAACTCACCTGCTTTCTGTTTTGATTTTACCGTCGCCTGGATTTTTTTTGAAATATCCCTTGCATACTGTTCGTTAAAAATATTTTTAATCGGCAAAAGCATGTCATACGCCTGCCGGACGCTGTCAATCCCGTCTGATATGGAGATAAACCGCACCCCTAATTCTGGAAATACACGCTCCAGATATCGCCCAGTATCAATATAATCCCGTCCAAACCTGGATAAGTCCTTTACAACGACGCAGTTCACCTTCCCTTGTTCTATATCTGCAATCATTCTCTTAAAACTGGGACGGTCGAAACTAGTGCCTGTATACCCATCGTCTACATAGACGTCATAGATGATAAGATTTTCCATTTTTGAAACATATTCTGTCAAAAGCTTCCTCTGATTCCCTACGCTGTCACTTTCTTCTTTGTCGCCGTCCTCCCTTGATAACCTGATATAAACAGCCGTGTAAAATAATTCTGATTTTTTCATTTCCTCACCTGTCCGGCTGCTGTACCTGTAAACAGCATCATGCCATAATTTGTTTTCGAATTCATTTCTGCGTCTGCCTCACTTTGCAATGCCTTCTTTTTCAACATCCTGGTTCCGATGGGCTTTCACAATGCGGATCAGCAATTCTTCTACGGAAAATTTTGCTAAAAATTCTCTTTCCACTGTATATTGAATTGATTCTTTCCCTTTCAACTATGGCTGTCCTCCTGCTAAAATCATTGTTTTTTCAAGATATGCATGTAGGCTTTTCCCATATGAATCACCGACCGCAACACTAAGAAATTATTTCTTGAATTTCCGCTTTTTTGGGGCTGTCGCAGGAATAAATGCGGAAACTCAAAAAACTATTTTCCTTTACGAATGGATTTAAATATTATAAAATGAAAGTACACGATGCAAAATCAGTGTCCCGACAGGAGGAAGCTATGAACCAAGCGAGAACATTACGCCTTTTTTATCCGATATTAATATTTCTTTTTTCTGTGTTTCTCGCACTCTGTTTCTGTCTTTCTTTGGTCCACGCATCCACAGATGTAACTGCCGATACATGGTTTTTAGACGACATCCAGGCAAAGGATGCATGGGTGGCTTTGTCAGAGCAACAGCTTGACGTTTCCATCCCCGTCATTGTCGCCGTGATTGACACAGGTTGCGATTACGACCATCCTCTGATCAAACATGCTCTTTGGCATAATTCTGCAGAAATCAACGGCGTTCCTGGCGTGGATGACGATGGAAATGGATATGTGGATGATTTCTATGGCATTGATACTTATCATCATAACAGCGATCCTTTGGATGATTCTGTAAGTACCATTAAGGGACACGGGACTCATGTTGCAGGCTGTATCTTGCAAACTGCTGGCGTAACAGAATCATCAAACCCTTTTGGCATACAGCTTATGATCCTCAAAGCCGGAGACGCCTACGGTAATTTCCATGCCGCAGATGTCGCAGAAGCCCTGCGATATGCTGCAGACAATGGCGCATCAGTGATCAATCTGTCAATCAGCGCTCTTACCTATCCTTCCATTTTAGAAGAAGCATTAGAATATGCCGCAGAATCAGCAATTCTCGTGGCATCGTCCGGCAACCAGGGATTGCCCACTTGCGATTCAAATTATACAAGCTGCGGTAATTACTATCCTGCCGCCTATCCCTATGTAACAGGCGTCATGTCCTATGGAAAGCAACATCAGCTTTCCTCTTTTTCTAATTGGGACTTTCAAAGCGGCAGCGAGCCAAAATATGAAATTGCCGCTCCTGGCGAAAGCATCCTCTCTTGCACTTACAATGGAGCTAATAAAATTATGAATGGAACTTCGATGTCCTCAGGAATCGTATCTGGCTGCGCCGCGCTGCTCGCCGCAAAATATCAGTCTTTGGGGCTTTACAGCCCAAAAAATTTGACCGCTCATCTGATGAGTTGTGGTGAAAATGATATCATGTTTACAGACCTTTATGGCAAAAACCATAGATTCCGGCGCATCAACTTACATAAGCTCCTGACCACTGAGCCACAGCCAAATCTTGTTCTGGGCAACTACTCGATAAAAAAGGACGATACAAACGCTTATAGCCTGAACTATAAAGTTACGAACCGGGGTTGCCTGGCTAAAAACATCAACATTACGATTTCCTCTGACACGCTGAATATAGATTCCAACTGCGGCATACAAGAACTTGAGACTTTTCCTGGGCTTTCAAGTTACAATGGCACTTGCTTTTTTTCCATGGAAGAGGGACTTGATCCTGCTTTACCACAGCAAATTCAGATAGAGATTTCTTATCAAAATGGAGCAAACCACTCTGATACCCAAATCTTCTCCTGCCAAAAGGAATTTCTTGTCACAGCAGAACATGACCCCTCCCATACTGAAAAAGTGATTCCTCTGTTGGGCATCACAGTGTCCGCCTCCCATCTGCTTACTATGAAAGCGGGAAGCAGTTTGCAGCTTGCTGTCTCCTATATCCCTGCCAACACTACGGATGACAGATCACTTATCTTTCACAGCAGCAATCCCCAAATCGCAGAGATCGATCACAATGGCACTATTCACGCCAAAAAGAGCGGGACAGCTACCATTACCGTCACCTCCTCCAAACAACATATACGGCAGGTTTCCATCCTTGTCTACAACGAAGCAACAGACCTTGTGCCAGAGACGCCCTCAAAACCACCTGCGCTTTCACAAGAAAATAACTCTGCACAAATTAAAAAAGGCGGCACTTATGCCATAGAAGGATTCAAATACAAAGTCACCAACGCAGCGACAAACGGAACTGGAACAGTGACTCTTATGAAAACAACTCAAAAAAAGGCGTCCTTGTACTCTCTCTCAGTAAAAAATACTGTTAAAATCAAGAACGCCAGATTTCAGATTACTGCCATCGATAAAAAAGCTTTTAAAAATTGTAAGAATTTAGAAACTGTGCGCATTGCAGATACGGTAAAGACACTTGGCAGCGAATGTTTTTCCGGATGCACTTCGCTGAAACGTCTCACCATCGGCACTAACATATCGAAAATCTCTGACCGTGCATTCTACAACTGTAGAAAACTGCAAAAGATCACTATAAAATCAAAGAAATTAAAATCAATCGCAAAAAATGCATTTCGAAACATTCATCCCAAGGTCAAAGTATATGCGACAAAGCGCCTTGTAAAATTAATCACAAGGCGCTGACATTCCCTCTTTCAGCTCTGCTTAAAGTTGAGGCGCAGTTGATGACTATCATGAAGCATCTACTCTTTGCCGTTTCACCAGATCTGCAAAAAAGCCATTTTCTTTCAGCAAATCGTCATAAGTCCCATCCTCCACGATATGTCCGTGATCCAATACGACAATTCTGTCACACTGCATTATCGTTGACAGACGGTGCGCTATCACAATTCTTGTGCAATTCAGGTTTCCCAGGGCTTCTGAGACCTGCTTTTGCGCAATATTATCCAAAGCGCTTGTCGCTTCATCAAACAACAGCACTTTGGGCTTAGATGCCACCGCCCTGGCAATTAAAAGCCTCTGCTTCTGCCCGCCAGAAAACCCGCCTCCTCCTTCCGAGACAATGGTATTCATCCCCATAGGCATGCTGCGAATATCTTCCGCTATTCCGGCAATCTTTGCTGCCTCCCACGCCTGCTCCATAGTTGGATTTGAAGATGAAATTGTAATGTTAGAAAATATATCCCCTTGAAATAATTTACCATTTTGCAATACCACGCCCATAAACTTCCGCAAAGACTTTAAATCCAGACGGCTTAAATCCTTGCCATCAAAATAGACGTCCCCCTTAAGAGGCTTTTCAAATCCCAGCAAGAGACGCATTAACGTAGATTTTCCAGACCCTGTCCTTCCAACGATGGCTACGTACTGTCCTGGACAGATTTTTAGAGAAAGGTTATCAAGAATAAGGGGCATGTCCTCTTTATAGCGAAAAGAAACATTATTTAATTCGATGCCGCCACTTAGACTCGTCACCACCTTTTTTTCCTCCGCCACTTCTGGAATCTCTTCTAAAATTGGACGGATTGTAAAAAAAATCGCATAAATTTCTGCAAGAATCCCCGAAGACTCGATCAACAGGGAAAAGCCGCCAGTCAACATAGAATATGCAACTGTAAATGAGATATAATTTGCTGGCAAGATCGCTGTTTGCATCCCTTTGATATAAATTAAAATCGAGCCTGCGAGAGCTATCGCTTTTAATATTACAGATTTTACTTTTAGGAAAACTGGCGGATCATATTGCAGTTTCGCTGCCTGCTGATACTGTTTTGCCCATTTCGCAAACGCCCGCTGCTCCGCCCCTGCCAATTTAATTTTCTGAATGCCAGAAAAAATAGAAAAAACAATGCCGTCCTCTTTCGTTGAAGCATACGCCTTTTCTTTTGCAATTTTGATTTCCATCAGCGAAAAAAACACTGCGCACAGAGACGACAACGCCAAAACAAACAAAACTGGCATCATCAATGCTTTGGCATATGCGTCAATTTGAAACAAATAGATCATCGATAATGCCGCCGAGAGGACGACTGTCAGTAAAAAATCCACAATCATGCCGCATAAACCATTGATATCCTGCATCTTGCCTGCAAGCTCTCCTGGACTGTATTTCTGAAAAAAAGCCGTCGGCATGGAGAGCAGGCGCATCATAGAAGCGCTTGTGACGGCAACATCCATTTTTATCTTGATCTTTGCCAACGTAAGCTGTTTGACAGCTGAAATCATAGCAATAGCAATTGCGGACCCGCTCAGCAGAATTGCACAGGAGGCAGGTATATTCGTGCTCCTATTGCTGATGGCGTTGACAAAGATCAACTGGTTCGCACAGGGTGTCAAAAGCCCAAGCAACGCCACTGTAAACATTGCCAATGCAATTACTGCAAAATCCGAAAAGGATATTGTCTGAAAAATATAAGACAAAAGCCCTTTCATTCCCACTGCATTTAAGGGCAGCGGTCGGTAAAAACAAAAAGCATCCGCCGAAAACATCTGCGCATTTATTGCCGTTACCCTAATTTTTTGCCCCGTTTTCTCATCCCGCGCCTCATAGCCGCCTTTTGCCGGAAGAAACGCAACAGCCCGCCCGCTCTCTTTATAGGAGCCAAGCATTGCCCCCATTGCCGCCTTATGCCAATTCCCCGTCAGCTTTACCTTTCGGCACATAAAGCCGAACGGACGCAAAAGATACTCTAGCATATCGTTCATCTCTTTGAGACTGTCAGGAATCTCCTGCGGCTTTAGATGATAGAATTTTAAAATTTCGTGGATTGCCCCTATGACAGCCTTACGATCATCCTGTATAAAAAACGCGGCGCTTCTGCACCCCAAAACGACGTTTGACATTTCCATCAACGCATCCGAAAAGGCCTCCTTGTCATTTTTGATTTTTTCCTTTATCTGTTCATCGAACCAGCCCACGACTGCCTCCTTTATTCTCTCATTAGCAGTTCTTTGTAATGCCCGCCCTGTGCCATCAGTTCCAGATGCGAGCCACGTTCCACAATTTTTCCGTGCTCCATTACAATAATTTCATCGCAATCACGTATCGCTGAAAGACGATGCGCAATGACAATGCAGGTAATTCCCCTCTCTTTGATCGCATTTACCACATCCTTTTCTGTCTTTGCATCCAATGCCGAAGTCGCTTCATCCATAATGATAATCGCAGGATTCTGAGCAAGAGCACGGGCAATCTCCATCCTCTGCCTTTGTCCACCCGAAAAGTCTCTCCCCCCTTCTAATATCTGGTATTGATAACCACCATCCCGCTGCATGATGTCGTCGTGAATCTGCGCGTCCTTGGCAGCCAGAATCATTTGATAATCTTCAATTGTCAAATCCCACATTTTAATATTATTTGCAATGGTATCCTCAAATAAAATAATATCCTGATCCACGACTGCCAACGAACCTGTAAACACCTGTCGGTTAATTTCCGTTATTGATTTTCCATCAAACAAAATCTCTCCAGACCACGGCTGATGCAAACCGGAAATTAATTTTGAAACCGTTGATTTCCCACATCCAGAAGACCCAATCAAAGCAATGCGCTGTCCCTGTTTTATAGAAAGAGAAAAATCCGTAATCAAGGGCTCGCTTAATGCAGAATATCCAAATGTGATATTTTTAAGTTCCACCATGCCCGTCAGCTTATGATATTCCTCCGTTGCCGTATCTTCTGACTGTAGCAGGTTTTCACAATATCTTGGCTCAATCGAATGCCCCATGACGTCCTCTATGCGTTCCATATTTGTCCGCATCTCCTGAAAGCTCTGTCCTGACATGACCAGAGACTGCGCTGGCTTGCGAAAAGAATGCATAAGTCCTTGAAATGCCAAAAGCATTCCCATGGTAAATTCCCCATAGATGATAAAATACGCTCCAAGAGTCAAAATCAAAATGTCAGAAATCGTGGCCATAAATGCCGGAACCCCGCCTAAATACCCGTCCAGCTTTGCATAATTTCCACGTTGCGTATTTACAGACGCCTGTATGCCTGACCACTTTTGAAAAAATCCATGATCTGCACCGCTGGCCTTAATCGTCTCTATCATCTCGATTCCAGCGTATGTCACGCCATCCAGATTTCCCTGGTCACGCATCAGCACTCTGGTAATATTTATGCGCTTCGAAGAAATAACAGCCGCCGTCCAAACATGAACGAGAACTGAGAGCACGCCGATGCAGGTAAGCGGCAGGCTGTAGCGCGCCATAATGATCAGATAGGAAAGCATCATCACGCCATCCATGATCAAAGGCGCAAATACTCCGATCAACAGGGAGGCAATATCCTGATTTGCTTTCTGGCGCATGGCTATATCCCCAGCCATTCTCTGTGAAAAAAAACTCATCGGCAGACGCAGCACATGCCACATGAATTTTGAATTCGATACAATCGCAAACTTCCCTTGTATTTTCATCAGATACACAGAATTCAGCAATGCAATCACGATCTGCATCACAGCCAGAAACGTAATGCCAAACAAAAAAAATGACAACCATGCCTGATTTTGCCTGGTCAGAAGCCGGTCAATAAAAATTCGTGAATAAACCGGCTCTAAGATTCCAACCAATGCCGCTGCCGCAGTCGTTGCCGCTACAAACAGAAACGCTGCGCCACTCCCTTCCAGGCGCTTTCTTGCAAATTCAGCTATGCTTCTTTTTGCCCCGCCAGGTCTAAAATCTTCCCCCGGCTCAAACATCAGGCACACTCCTGTGAACATCTCGTCCAATTCCTCCACCGAAACCATCGTGCAGCCCCTGGCAGGGTCATTCAAAACTGCACCCTTACGGCAAAATCCATTTAAAACCACGAAATGATTAAATCCCCAATGAATGATGCAAGGATAACTGGCTTTCTCACGTAAGGCGGAAAGTTCAAAACAATATGCCTTTGCCTTTAAGCCGTATGCTGCCGCAGCTTGGTAGATATTTTTTGCATTGGAACCATCCCTGGAAATGCCACAGTCTTGCCTCGCCTGCTCTAACGTCACCCACCTGCCATAATATGCGAGCACCATGCTAAGGCAGGCTGCCCCGCACTCTGTCGCCTCCATCTGCATAATCATTGGAACTTTGGCAACCCCAGTCTTCTTAGGAGACGGTATGTTGGTATTTTTATTTTTCATTTTCATATTCGCAGCTTCCTTTGACTATTGTTGCAACAAATAGGAAATTGGATTGACTCGTTCTGTGACAATCGATACATGACAGATTCCTTTTCTTATATTTTCCGCGGAAATAGCGACTCTATATTTCCAATCGCTTTCCTCAACATGAAGCGCATGAGCTATCGCATCTCCACCAAGAAATTCGGCTGCTTCCGCGTATGCTTCCGGAACATTTGCAGCAAACGCCACGCTCCCATTTTGATTTCCTATGTATGCCTCCATCCCAATGGAAACGGCAGAAATTCCGGCTTCATCCAGATAACAATATACCGACGAGCCATCAGAATATCCCTTTGCCTCCATCGTAACATCAATCGTCCCTGTCACGCTCCACAAAAGCACGGATCCCAAAAGCACAAGAACTGCGCCAAGTATCAGCCACACGCCCGGCGTCACCACCTGGATATATCCATCCAGCTGTTCCGGGGAAGATACTCTGTCAATGCTTTTTTTCCGATAGATACCTTTGTCCATTTTCCCTGCCTTTCTATCTTTTAATTCTCTTTTCTGACTCCTGCGCTTTAATCCAAAAATTCTTTGCGGATGATTTTCGCAATCTTCAACGGATAGTCTTCGATCAGAAAATGACCTGCTTGGGGAATATGGTAAACCCGGAATGGCTGATGGATCCATCTGTGCCATCTGCGATATCGTTTCTGATATCCAAAAGTGACCATGTCTTTGCCGCCAAATACAAGCGTTATCTTTCCTTTGATATCCAATTCGCCCATGGTGCGAAGCGCCGCCGCACTCCTTTTGACATCCTTGCGGAACGAGTGAAGCAGTTTCTGATCCGCATAAACAGGCTTGCCTCTTATTCTTCCAAGAACCTTTTCCAACATCTGGTCTGGAACATAATCCCAAAAACTTCTCAAATTTGGAAGCGCCTCGCAAAGTAAAAGTCCCTGTAACTGACTGCCGATCTTCGCTGCAATCTGCATTGCCAAAACACTGCCTGCGCAATCGCCCAGCAAATAAATTTCTTCATAATCCTTTAACTGTTCAGATGATGCCACCGCTCTGGCAGTCATTTCTATACTTTCTTCCCAAGTATTTTTCTCATATGATAGATTCACAGAAGCCACGTCAAGCTCGTTTTTTGCAAACCAGCGCGTCAGAGGATAGATGCTAAGAGGCGTTCCGCCCGCAAATGGAACTGCCAAAAGAAGCTTCTTACTACCATGTCGTTGTAAAAACACCAATGAATGTTGTATCACCCCGCCTTCAGACGCACCGTTGAAGCTTTCCTTTGCCAAATCCCTCAAATTTGGCTTGTGATACAAAACGGCAGATGGAATGCAGATATTATAAGCTTCACAGTCTGCAAGGAAAGACAACATTGTCAAAGAATCCATCCCCGCATCCCAAAGATTATGATCCAAGTCAAGAACTCTGCTTTTCAAGTGGCGTTTTGCAAGTGATAAAAGCACTTTTTCCCTGCGGGAAAGCTCCCAGTTTTTAGAAAATGCATTTCGAACCGGTTTTTGGCAATATCTGTTCTGATAGATATATTCCAGCTCTTTTCGTCCTGCTTTTCCATTTTTCTGCACTGGAAGCTGATCTATAAATATAAACTCGGACGGAATGCTGTAATAAGCAAGATGCTTGGCTGCCTCTTGTCTCATATATTCTGGCGTGCCTTTTCCCTGGCAAAATGCGACGAGCCGGTTTCCAACCGTAAACACGAGACACTTCACGCCTGGCACTGCATGGTTGAGGCACCGCTCCACTTCCATAAGGTTTATGCGCATCCCGCGAATTTTGAGCTGTTGATCTTTTCTGCCCTCATAGTACAAAAAACCATCTTCCATAAGGACTGCTAGGTCTCCCGTGCAATATATCCTTTTTCCATCGAGAATGCCATAGCCTCCTTGATCTTTGTCAGAACCAATCCCCACCAGCGCCCCCTCCACAATCAATTCTCCCTGCACTCCCATAGGCAGCAATTGCCCTCGCTGATTCCTGACAGAAAGATTTGTAGCATAGACTGGCTTCCCAATTGGAATCCTGTTCCTGCCTTGCTCGCAGCAATAATAACTGACGTCGATCGTACACTCCGTAGGACCATAGAGATTATAAAGCTGCACCCTGGGAAGCAGCTTTTTTGCCCAATGCACAAGCTCTGCCCCCAGTTCCTCCCCTGATAATATAATATATCTTAATTTCGAAAACTCCGTTCGCTGCTTTTGCAGGAAAAAAAGAAAACGTTCAAACATGGAAGGAACAAAGTGAACCATTGTCACGCCGTTTGAAATAAGCGCCTTGATCATTGCTTTTGGACTTCTCTCCTCTCCATCCTTTAACATGCACAGGCTCTTGCCGAAAGCAAATGGAAGCACAAGCTCCCATATGGAAACATCAAAAGAACTTCTCGTCTTCTGCAGGATTCTTTCTATACCATCTGAAAAGACATGCTCCATCCATTCTAGCCTGCAGCTTAAAGAATAGTGAGAAATCTTCACTGCTTTGGGCTCTCCTGACGTACCAGAAGTATAAATTTGATAAGCTGGTAACTCTTTACAGCACAATGCTTTGACATCTTCTGCCACCATGCCAGCCTGTTTCTCACTTAACAATTCATCTGTCAGACACAATGCGCAACCTCGGCACATCTGCTCTCTGCGCTGTTCTGTCTCTTCTGGACTTATCGGGAGAAACGCATATCCTAAAAGCCACGATGCATAAATAGCTGCTGGCAGGTATGGCGTCCGGGAAAGACAAAGACCGATCACGTGCTCTTTGCCGGGATCTGCTTTTGCCGCAATTACCCCCATGACCGTTTTCACGAGATCATAAAATTGCTGATAAGAATAAGATTTCCCCTGCCATAAGACAGCCGTCTTTTGCGAATGCTTTCGCACCATGTCAAGAAACCTCTCTGGCAGAGAAAGCGTGTACTTCCATTCCGCTCCACGCTGCATGGATTCGATCTGCCGACGTTCCCTTTCCCGAAGTAATTGTATCTGGCTGCAGGGTATCTCTGGCTCGCTTAATACCTGTTCCATGAAAAAAAACGTCTTCTCCATAATCCGGCGTACTTTGCGCTCAGACAAAGCCTCTTCTTGGTATTTCACCACTACTTCAATGCCCCGACGGCTTTCATTGACAAACACCTTCATCGGCGTTTCCAAAGAGGAATTAAAAAATTCACGGCATTCCCCCTGTTTTGGCGCTGGGAGATAACGCTGCGGACGATAGGAAATCTCAATCTCAGGACGATAAGAGAAATCCTCTGTCTCAGAAGCATGAACTGCAAGCTTTTTCTTTAAATCCGCCAGATAATCTGCAGCTGAAAGTTCCCATTTGGGCTCGGTCACAAAAGTGCGCGTTTCTACTCGAAGACCTATCATATGCAGCGTATCTTTACTACGGTTCAACAAATTTCGTCCAATTGCCAAGCCTTCTGCATCCATCGCCCTGCACAGATACATTGTCATACATCCATAAATGAACGCCTCAACGGAAACTCTGTATTTACGGCAGAACTCACATATCTTTTTATATTGAAACCTTTTTTGACACCACTCTATGTCATCTGCCCTGCTCTCCCCGTCGGTGATCCATCCTGTCAATATCTCTGCCTTTGGTCTCACTGCCCGTTTTGCAAAAGATGCCATTCGGTTATTTTGATCATCTTTTTTGACATGGTTCTTGTCTGTAGCCTCTGGTTTAAACTTTGCATACTCCTCTAAAAAATGTTGATCATCTTCAAAATTTGTTCTCCCATCTAATAACTCTTGATAAATTTTTTCCTGACTCCTTGCACATAATGCCACGGCATAACCATCGGCAATCAAATGGTGGAACTTTTCAAAGATAAGGACCTTATCCTCAACACGCAGCAGCCGAAAGTTAAATAAATAACTGTCATAAGGCGGCATTGGCTCACAAATCCATGATTGCATGACAGAATCCACCTCTTGTAATGTGAGATCTGTAAAATCGTACTCCTCCATCGCATATTTGGTAATCTTGTCAAAATAAATCTTATTCTGTGAATTTACTTTGATCCAAAAACTACTGTTGCACTGCAAAAAGATCTCTATGCATCGTTGCAAAAGCTTTGTGTCATATTTTCCCTCCAAATGCAGATATCCTCCAATATTGCAGATATCCGTATTTGGATATAGTCTCTGAATCTCCCAGATTTTCTTCTGCCGTGGCAGCATCTCATATAAACGATTCATGATGCACTCCATTTCCCTTTATATTTGGAAAAGGCGCAGCAGCTCAGATTTCATCCAAGCTGCTGCGCAGACGTTCCACTAAATTCTCTGTTTTATGCTTTCTGTGATGTCATGCGTTTTTTCTTTTTTTACACGCCTTAGCCCGCCTCCTCCGCTGACTTCTGAGAGCTCTTTCAAAGAAAGTTCTTTCTCTGTGATCTGATTGTTGTCTTTTTCGTAATTTTTCATGTTCCTTCCTCCTATTTTTTCTTTATTTTCATGGTTGAGCGAATTCCTGCCTTTTTATCAAACTTCTCCTTATAAGCTTTCAGTTTGGAAGCAGGAACCTCAATAACCGCCTTTAGGGAAATATTTTTAAAGGCATTGTTTCCAACCTTAGAAACCGTTTTAGATTGAACCGTAACCAGCTTTAATTTTTTGCATCCTGCAAAAGCATCTGAAGAAATCACTTTGACATTTTTGCCTATTACAGCCTTTGTCGCTTTTTCGTAATTCTTAAATGCCCCTGTTCCAACCGCCGTCACCTGGAAGCTCTTGCCGCCAATCTTCACACTGTCTTTGATCTCCAATGTACGAGCGGACTTCCCAGCTCCTTTCGCAAGCGTCACTGTGCCTGGCTTTTTACCAGTGGGCAGCTTGGTAACTTTGTAGCTGCAGTTTGCAGCTTTATAAGTCTTGCCTTTGGAAATTGTAATTTTAAAGGTCTTTTTGACAGTACCAGTATAATTTCCAATTCCTGTGACAGTCACTTGATAACTGCCTGCATTTTTTCTGCCACTGCTGTATGTCACCTTATAATCGGAGCCTTTTACCAGTTTTCCGCCGGACTTGGTCTTTACTGTGACATCAGGTTTCTTAGTTTTACCATCATAATTATAAGAACTCTTTGACAATGTAACCGTGCAGTCTTTGAGCTTCTTTTTGTTCTCTCTTGCAGAATCTTCCACTTTGACTTCAAAGCTGTTTATGATGATTGCCTCCTCTGGCATAGTTGCAAAATTGTCTTCTTCAAAGGAACCTTCTTCCACCGTATAGGTCACTTTATTATTCGCTGGCATCAGATATGCTTTTACATGCGCCGTACCTGTTCCAACTGCCTCCACATAGCCGCTGTCATATACCGTGAGTACATTTGCATTATCCGTAGTATACATTACTTTTAGTCCTGCTGTATTTGAAGCATCATAATGTTTCTCATCATCTGTCCCCTCATAACGGCTTCCTTTGTATGCGATGGAATCCACGCTTGTATTGAGTTGTGTAATCTCGCCTTTTTTCATTGTGTAAGATTTTCCTATCTCTTCGAATGTTCCATCCATAATTGACACATCCCGAACCGCCGTCATGCGCAGCCGCTGTTCTTTGGACGCCTGCATTACAAGCTCATCTATGGCGCTTTCGCTATCCTGATTCACATATGCACGGAAAGACGTCACAGCTTCAAATTTTTCTGAATCTTCTGTAATAAATGTTTCAAACATTTCACTATAATCACCATATGCATACTCTGCAGTATAAGACGCAGATTCTCCAGGCATCAAAGGCTCTGTTGCAATTGAAGTAATATCTTTGTATTTTTGCTCTACGCCTTCGATCTTCCTTGCAATCTGAATCTTCTCTGCGCCAGATTTCCGTCTGCCGTTGTTCTGCACATGAACCCGGAATTGAATTGTCCCTCTCTGATCCTGCGTCGCTTCAAATTCCGTCACGTCTAACTGGACTGGAATCTTTTCACTGTAGCTGCCTTGCGCCAGTACCTTGCCGGAAATGTCTGTCACTTTATATGTGATGGAACATCCTTTTTCATTTTCATCAAGCGTAATCGGAAAGCTTAGAGGATATTTTGTTCCACCATAAATTTTCTGTAAATTTTCTTCCCCAGCGTCAGAAGATGCAATTTTCTGTTCACATATCTTTGTTCCATCTTCCTTTTCTGCTGTCAGCGTGAGATTCTCCAATGTCTCTACTCCATCGTTATACAACTGCATCGTAATATAGGATTCTGCTCCTGCGCTTAACTCTTCTATCTTAACATCCTGTACTTCCAAGGTAGATGTCGGGGCAAACTCTAATGCCATAAGGTTTTTGTTTACCGTGTCTTCTGTCAGAATCTCTTTTTTGATAACCGTTCCCGTCTCGTCCTTTCCTTCCACAGTCTCTACTGTGCTCTTTGCCTTAGTTGCAAGCAGTTTAAATTTGCCTTCCTCTCCCTGTTCCAGGGCAAATCCAATTGAGCCATAATTAGCGCCTTCTTCCTCTGTCACTTGGACTGGCTCAGTAAAGACTTCTTCTTTCCAGTCGTACCTTGCAATATAAATTTGTGATTCTGCCACACGATTTGCCGCATCCGTCGCTTCACTGCCCGTTGGGTCTATGCCCTCTTTTACTTTTGTGGCGCGTTTTGTCCAGACAGCATAGATATAATCATCGTCAGAAGCCACCTCATAATCTGCAATTGACGCCGGTTCTTCCTTAGATTCTTCTTCATTGTCCTCAGCGATGTCTGCCAGCCTGTCTCCTGCGACAATCACTGGAGGCAAATAAACATACTGTTCACCTTCCAATATCTCAGGGGGGGCGCTCTTGTCGATGTAATAGAACTCCTGTCCCTCAATCTCTGACTTCAAGAGACCGTTTTTCAAAACGGAGACATTCATCGCATACAACGTATTGTCTGCCAGATATGTCAGCAATGTGACATCGCCAGAACGAACAAATTTCACCTTGCTCTCTGCGAGATCCGGAGTCGTAGTCATCATGACAGGATGTGTAAACTGCCTACTTTGGTAGTCATAAATCTGCAGGAAAATATCACGGTCGTTTTCTGTCTCCTGATCACCATCATAATCCAACACATATGCGTAAAGCGCAAGCCCATTATAGGTTGCAGACTCTGATTCCAGAACAATTGGCTCATTCTCAGACATCGTTCCATCCGCATTCTCATAAACCGCATTTTCAAATGGCTTGATCTCTGGCTGCTTTGTCCAGAAACCGGAAGCATCCAGCTCTTCGTTCACAACTGCCAGCGGCGCTAGCTCTAAGAAGCGCTGTCCATACCATGCTTTCTGATAGTCTTCACTGACTCCTTCGGAGGCATCGTATGTCTCATCCCACGTTCCTGTGGCAAAGTCATATATGCGGTATGCCATCAGGCTATATGGTTTCGCAATATCGCCAACCAGGCCTTCATCGTCTCCCGACGTGCTCTCATATTCTGTCTTCGTATAGAAAAGAAGCATCTGACCTGTAGCCTCGTCATAAGAGATATGCGGTTTTACGTCCGCAATATTATCTTCCATCGTGAAATCGTCTTCCTCGTAGGAATATGGCGCAGTCTTGGTAATTTCCTGAATCTCCCCAAAGGACTTCGTCGACGGATTGAAAAATGCCCCGTGGATATTCATGGAATTGAGACTGTCAATCACCGTATCATCTTCTGTCAAGATGCGGTCTGCACTGGACCAAGCTACATAGATTCCTCTCTCCCCCAGATCAAAGACAGCAGGTTCATCGTCTAACGTGCCATCCTTTTCGATCAATTCTGGTTTCGACCATGTTCCATCACTGTAAATACTGTAATATACATGTGTGCAGTTATAGGTATCTTCTCCTGGAGTATCATCTAAAAATACTGCCATGTACTGATCATTCGGCAAGTTTACCATCTGAATATCCGGTTCCGGATTGACGGCTTCCTGCAATAGCGTTTCTGTAATTCCATTCGTGTCTGCGTTACTCTGCGCACGAAGCAATTCTTCTCCCTTCCATTCCGACCTGTTGGCACGGTACGAACGGTTGTCGATTTCCATTTCCGAGAGACTGGTATAGGTATAATCCGCATCTCCTGCTAATTCATTTATGCCGCTTGCAGCGCCAAACATATTCACAGTTGTGCTTGCCATGTTCCATTTCTTCGTAAAGAATAACACTTTCAGAGAGATATAAGCCGAAAATGTTACGTCTCCATGATTGGCTTGATCTTTGCGGGTATAGAAATTCATGTCAAAATCTGCTCTGCCGCCAACCATCAGATTCAAAAATTCAAATCCTCCCCCGGCGCTCAAATCCACATACGGAGCAATTGTAAAGATGCCATAAGCATCAAACGCTCTGTCCGCATGATTCATATTAAAGTTAAATATATCAACCTTAGCGGCGTCCTTATCCATGATATCTGAGAAGTAATACTCCTTCTTGTCATAATTCTGCTCCACAATAAATGTTGCAGCGCCTTCCCCGCCAGTAGAGAGCCCTATTATAACGGCAACACCAACCGGCGTTTTCCAAAAAATAGAAACATCCACGCCGTCTTCTATCACAGCCGCCAATGTCATGTCTTTAAAATACCATTCCCCTAGGTGTTCCGGTTCCTGAGATTTGACCATATTGAGTTCCAGTCCAAAGTTTATCTTAACGAACACCTTGCCAATCTTTGCCTTTACCTTATTCTTTGAAGAACCTTTTCCATCTTTTGTGACAGCGCCATCTGCAGCTTCTTTCTGTCTCTCTTTCTGCTCGCTGCTTGTGCCGGAATTTTTCGCAGCCTCCTTAATCGTTTCCGTAAAAGTAAAGTTTGATCCCATTCCTTTCTCAAACCCTATGCTGATCGTTTTTGTATTTCCGTCGTCTGAATTTGCAGCAATGTCATCTATATCGCCATCCCAGCCAAAATCAAACGCAGAATCAATCACGCCAATCACTTCAAGCGCTTTTTCTGCACCTCCAAAATGAAAGCTAGATAAAAAGCTTAAGATTCCCAGAGACTGTGCAAATGTAATTCCCATTTCATGCTCATAGTACGCCGTTCCATTCTGGTCCTCGAACTGGACTGTCATTGATGCGCCCGCCGGTATCTTTAAAGTCGCCGGATTAAAGTCCATCGTAAACACGCCATTGCTGCTGACCACTTCCTGTTCCGTATTATCAATCAGTGTTCCGTCTTTACGGTAAAAACGAAATACTGCCTTTGCCGCCCGCAGCGCATTATTTTTAGAATATGTCTGTATCACAAAACGATAGGTTTGATCCCCATTGGCAATACTGTTCGCTTCGATAGAGACAGCCTCTTCACCCTTTACCCGAAACGCATCGGCTCCATTAATTCCTATCGTGTCATATGCATCTAATTCATATATTCCGGCAGCATTCACAGCCTGTGTCGCTGTTACATGTAAATTATTATAGGTGACATTGACTGTCTGATTTTCTCCTGCCACAAAATCCTTGCTGGCAATGGAAAAATAACCGTCTCCGCCATGTTCCTCCACGCCGCCGAATTTTTCATCATATTTGGAAACCGTCGTCTGTCCTGCTACAGAAATCTGCGCCCCATTCACTGCTCTTACAGTTTCTTTACTTCCAAAAACGGGCTTATCGCGAAGCTGGACGATCCCGTCAATATATCCGGCATAACGATTTGCCACCGTGGGAACGAATCCATAGAAGATCAAACTGTTATCCAAGACCGGGCGGAACGAATACGCATTACCGTTGCTGGCAATGTTCACAATATTATAGGGAGCGACCACCTGTTGCTCCTTCGTCGTAAGTATTCCATCTTCATCTGCGTCTCCTGTAAAATTTTTAAAGTATGCCTTGTAGTTGTCTTCTGTTACTGCATTGAGGGTATACTCCTGATTTAAGGTGACACCTTTGATTTCCATTGGCGTTTTATAGTCGCCCATCTGAACGCTATCTTCATCTACTGTTCCGTCAGAGTTTTCTTTTTGATAAATAACAGAACCTTTCTCCTTGTCATTATTTTGAGGATCAATCTTCACCTTTATCTTTGGCACAGAATAAACAGGGCTGATATAAACGAACTCTCCTGTCGGGGAAAACGTCACAGTATTTTTAAACATCTTATTGGTAACCGCATTGGATATGCTGGATTTTGTATAGCTGCTGGCTGAGACCCTCTTCGCCTCTGACTCGATAATCGCTTGTGACTGTTCATAATAAGCATTCGCCTTTGCCGCAAGCGTATTCGCTGAATTGGCGGCATTGTGCACATATCCATCCTTATGAACGCCTAGATTAAATCCTGAGACGGAATTTCCCGTCTTCGCAATTCCTGTCACTTTGATTGTATCAAGCATCGTACAGCGCCATACTTCATTTGTCTTAAAGCCATTTGCATAAGAGCCCTTTGACGTGTCTGCATTTTGGAACATCACACGCGCTTCGTAGGGCCGGTATACTGCGCGGATCTTAAATTCGTTCCCCTTGAAGATATAGTCTTTATATGTATTTAAAAACGCTTTTGTAAGCTTTACGTCTTCCGGCGCAATCACTTTACTCCATGCCCGACCTCCTTTCTGCATCAACTGATAGCCTGCCAGATAGACATTTCCAGAGGCGCCTTCTTTTATCTGTACGCCATTTGAATTTTTGTTTGTGGAATACGTTGTCCGTAAGATCAGTTTATCGCAGGGACGGTGGATGGTAACGCTATCCTGGAATTTTCCATCACCCTTGGAAACCTGCAATGTACCAAGCGCAATAGAATTTCCTTCTTTATACTTATGTCCGAATGGATCTATTTTTGTCGCATCTGCATCGTCCGTGTATATTTTTTCCGTATACTGATTGCCGTATTCGTATTCGATTTCATTTTCTGTATATTTATCTGTATACAATGTGTTTGAAACAGTGAACTGATAACCAGGATAATGGATCGACACCCGGGTGACATATGCCGCTGCATTTTGATTTTTACTTTCTGTATGCACCTCAAGCTTTAAATTGGCATTGGTGGTTTTGTCCCCTTCCTCCAAGTTGATTGTGAATGTTTTCTGATTAAAGAAACTGTTGTCCGTTTTCACTAGCTTGTCATTTAAATACAAGTAATTCGTCCTGTTATTATAGGTTCTGTAAACCGTTTTCTTATTACAGCCCGAGCCTTGTGTTTCCTGGCATGTCGTAGAGCCTTCATTACTTCTCCATGTTATTTCAATAGACTTTGCCGTGCTTAAATCCAGACCGGATAAAATCTCCTTTCTTCCAGACCAGCCGCCCTGCCTGCCTGAGACTTTGGCGCTTACATTAAGATTTCTGACGTCATTCCATCCCTCCGCTGCATCTGCGCTCAAATCTCCCTGTGGTTCCGCTTCGGCAGACGACGCTTGATTGGTCAGCGTTACCGTGGTAATTGCCGCCCCTCGCTGCACATAAGAAGAATTTGCATCCAATGCCACTTGGAATTGCGAAGACGCAGGCGCTCCCTCATAATTCAAAAGCGGAATCTCCACCACTTGCTCAGTAACGCCCTGTGCAAACAGCACTTCTTTTTGTACTGCTTGATAGTCTGTTCCAGATACAGCCTTCATAGAGCCAGTGCCAATAATGACGCTGGCGATTTTGTCTACGCCAGATACACGCTTTACGGTAATGCGCGCTACCCCTTCCGAACGGTCTACCGTCATTTGGTTTGCCGCCATTGCAAAAACAGCCTTTTCTCCCTCGTCATTATCCTTTATGTTCAAATACGCCGTCCGGGAACCAGAGACTTCCCCGCAAGACGCATTGCCCAAAAGGAACATCACCTGTTCATCAGATTCTGAAAGATCATCGTCAATGGTGTCAATATAAATGGACTTCATGTATTCGCCTTTCTTGAAGAGGAACGTATACTCCTGTCCGTATATGTCTTCTGAAAATTGATCCAATGCTTTCTGATAATTCTCGCTCTGCTTTTCTGCACTGACTCTGTGCGCCTCATCCAGCTCCTGCCAGTTTAAGCTGTCTGTCTCTGTCCCTAGATAAGCGTCTCTTGCCTGTTTTAAAACACTTTTACTTTGTTTTTTATCTTTCAGGCCTTCCTGGACACTTTCGCTCAATGACTTTTCTTTCACTCTTTCAGTCAACGCCTTTTCTTTGCTTGCTCCCTCAGATGGCGTAACTTCCTTTTGTTTCCCTGATTTCTTTTCCTTGCCTGATTCCTCTGTCTTCTCAATTACAGGCATTTCCTGACTATAAAAATCAGTAAGTGGCTTCCCGACGCTTTCCAAAGTGCGCGTTACATGATCAGACTCTTCTACTGTCAGCAGATAATCCTCGCCGTAGGATGCAGATATATCCACTGCCTTAAAATCGACAGCGGCTTCTTGATCTGTTCCGCCCCGGCGGACAATCACAAGCTGCTGCTTTTCACCCTCTTTGACTGTAAGCTGAGTCAGAAAAAATTCAAATCTCCCTTCTGGATAGAGTTCTTGATCTTCTTTCAGCGCTTCTTTCAGCGCTTCTTTTGTGATATCGGAATCTAAGATAAAAGCCTCTTCTGCTGTCTGCACGCCTTCAGCAAAAGCAAATGGAAGATCCGAAAATACCAGCGACAGTGTAAGCCCAAAAGCTGCAAGCCGCTTTAATGTGCCATTGCATGTTCTTTTCCCCATAATATCTCCTTTCTCATGTCAGAAAATTTATCCATCAAAAAGACGGCTGCAGTCCATCTTTTTGTGAACAATAAAATAAAGAAACGCAATCACAAGCAACAAAATTGCCGCAAATTGTATGACAGAAAAACCAAAAATCAGAATCGTTCCCTGTTTATCCATCATAAACTCTGATAAAAAAATCGTAACCGAAAACTCACTGCAAAACACAGACGACAAACGCTTTTTCTTACGATATAAGACAAACAACAGCGCCAGCAGCAAAATCATACATGCCATCTCAAACAATTGTGTTGGATAAACAGAATAACTGTAGCCTGGTCCCGTCCCTTTGTCTGAAAAGTATTGGAACGCAAAGGGACCCTTGTAGAATCTGCCCATGCAGCATCCATAAGACAAGCAGGCAGCACGGTTAAAAATATGTTGAAACGCCATAAAAATACACAACAGATCCAAATAATTCTCCCACTCCTTTTTCGTTCCGCAAAATAGCAGACGATAAAGCCACGGAAAAACTGTCACTGTAAAAATAACGCGTCCAATAAAATGCGTCCCATGATCTTCTATAAAAATTTTTCTTAGATCTATTTCCACTCCATAAGAAAGTAAACGCACTAGCTTTCCTGCAAAAGAGCCTGTTTCTATCACTACTATGGAAAGAAGAAGCACGACTAGCGCCTTTTTCCATGATTTGCTCTCTCTTTTACACAAGCTAAAAAACATAAGGATGCCAAGAATGCTCCCTATATTTATAAGAAGAGAATAACTGTCCATAACATACTCCCAAAATAAAAACTTCTTTTATCAGATTTGCGTGAAGCAAAGTTCTTTTTACTTCCAGCGTAGCATAACATGCTTCGTCCGCAGTTGTTCTTTTATTCTAACATTTATACTCCTATATTGATATTTTTTCCTAAACAGTTAAAATTTTTACTTAAACGGGAATAATTTATTTACTCTGAAGGATAAGATTGAAGAAAATAACATTATCGATTGAATCATTTTAAGAGTGGATAAAAGAATCAAAAACAATATAAGCAAGACAAATTTCAGCAAGCCACAATTATTTGCGCAACTTACGTCCCCCATGCCCGGCGTCCAAAATAATAGTGGCAGCCATAGCTCCTCCCCCTTTTTTTTTTTTTTAAATCTAACTTCCAGAAATCCTCCTATAGTCCAGGCTGAGCTCATTTCTGGATATTTGGACTGCCTTTTGGAGTTTGGGGAATTGGAGTTTCCTTTGAACCTGACAATAGCTAGTGAGGAAACAGTCAATCCAACAAGAGCATGAGCAACAATT
>OFFW01000267.1_pt1 | contig 39781 bp, 44 predicted proteins | sample 1521501 | NCBI WGS metagenome assembly OFFW01 (sample SAMEA3504107, study PRJEB24116) | mouse gut metagenome | biome: mouse gut; feature: mouse-associated habitat; material: faeces | place: Denmark | collected 2011
AAAAAGGGCTGTTACATGGCCTTTTAACTTTTACACAATTATATGGACTTTATCAAAGGATAGAGAATTGATACTTTATCTATCAAAAAATAGCTATGCAGATCGGATGTTCTAAAAGTACTATCAGTCGTGAAATGTCACGTAATGGTGGTAAAGAGAAATATTCTATCGTAAATGCCCAAAATAGATATCAACAAAAGCGAAAAAAGTGCCGTAAGCCTCGAATATTATCCGAGGAATCATTACGTAGACTAGTGATAAAATATATTGTCATAATCTTATTGCTTGGAGTTAACTTCAAGTCAAGTAAAAAAACTAAATTTTTTCACCCGTCAACAAAACCGCTTTCATGCTATAATAGAAACAAATATATTGGTCACGGGAGGAAATTTTTATGTCATACTCGCTCTACTTTGTCCGCCATGGACAGACCTATCTCAACCGTTACAACAAGATCCAAGGCTGGTGTGATTCGCCTTTGACTCCAAAAGGGATCGAAGATGGGCATCAAGCTGGTAAAAGACTAGCACACTTAAACTTTGCGCATGCTTTTCACAGCGACACGAATCGCGCCGCGCGGACATGTCGCTATATCCTAGAAGAAAATGTTGCTAGTGCTGAAGAGCTGACCCCTACAGCTTTGCCTGATTTTCGCGAGCAAAATTTTGGTTACTTTGAAGGCAGTGATACCAGTCAAGCTTGGCTGATGATCGGAGCCGATCACGGGTGTCGGACTTTTAACGATATCATCACCAAATACTCGATCGAAAAAGCACGTGATTTTACCAAGGAAGCCGATCCTTTCCATGATGCAGAAAACAATGCCGAATACTGGCAACGCTTAGACCGTGGATTTGCATATCTCGATCAGATCGCAAACGATGGCGATAAAATCTTGCTTGTCGCGCATTCAACTTTGATTCGTAGCCTGACTTCACATTTTGCTCCTGAGATAGACATCACCGTCAGTCCCAAGAATGGTTCAGTTACTCGCTTTGATGTTGACGATAACGGGCAGATCAAGCTCGCTTACTTCAATCGGTACCAAGATGACGCTAAATATTAAGCAAAAGAAGATCTCCGAAAATTTCAGAGATCTTCTTTTATCTTACTGATAACTGCAAAGATACCTTTCGTAAGATCTGCTGTGCTAGATACATCATCCCAAGTGTAAGCAAGAGATCCATCAAAATAGGTAGTGGCTCAAAAAAGGTATCGCTCATCTCAAGCGATACCAAAAAATTATTCAAAATGCGCTAAATAGTCGACTAAAGCCTTAGCTGTCAAACTTGTTGGATGGTGCAATAATTCAGAAAGCGGGCCTGAAAAAATGACTTTACCCCCGTTTTTTCCACCTCGTGGTCCTAGATCTAAGATGTTATCGGCATTAACGATCAGGTTTTGATCGTGCGTGATCGTAATGATCGTCGCCCCTTGATCTAAAAGTTTTTGCATAACTTTTAGCAATACTTTGACATCAAGTGGATGAAGTCCGATCGTTGGTTCATCAAAGACAAATAAAGTCGTCTTTTGCTTGTGATCTAAGTGTTTCACTAATTTCAAACGTTGGGCTTCTCCCCCAGAAAGGCTCGGGGTGCTCTCACCTAGATGTAAATAATCTAGCCCTACTTCACATAAAAGTTCTAATTCCCGCAAGATTTTTGGTTCATCTTTAAAAACAGTCAGTGCTTGTGCGACATCGAGTGCTAAAATATCAACGATCGAATAGCCGCGCCATTTGACATCGCTGATCTCAGGGCGATACCGTTGGCCCATACATACTGGACATGTCTGTTCCATATCCGGCAAATACTGGATATCTAAAGTCACCATTCCAGTCCCACCACATTCTGGGCAAGTAGCTTGGTGTGTAGTGGCGTTCTTTAGCTAGTGGTACAGTGGCAAATAACTTACGCAAATTATCCATGATGCTCGTATATGTTGCCGTTGTCGAACGCGTACTTTTACCGATCGGGCTCGCATCAACACTAACTACATCTTTTATCGGTGACTCAAGTTCGCTTACTTGCGCCGGTAAACTTTCTCCCTTAGCTTTGGCCTTGATCGCTGGTACTAAGGAATCTAAGATCAAACTGGTCTTACCAGCACCAGAAAAACCAGTGACCGCCGTGAGTCGCTTTAGTGGCAATTCAACTTTTACATCGTGGAGATTATAGTGATCACTGATAGCTAAAGTCATTTTCTTAGTTGTCAGAGGGCAAACTTTGCGGGCGTTAAGCTCTGCTTTTCCACTCAAATATGGTCCGATCAATGAATCTTTATTGGCTGCTAGTTCTTTTGGTGTTCCAGCCGCTAAGATGTGTCCACCTTGTTTGCCCGAGCCAGGACCGATCTCGATGATATGATCGGCTGCTTTGATGATATCAACATTATGATCGACCACAACAAGTGAATTCCCTTGTGCGACTAACTGTTTAAAGACATTTAATAGCCCTTGGATATTATCTGGATGCAACCCGATCGATGGTTCATCTAAAACATACAAGACACCCGTCGTTTCAGTGCGCAAAGTCCGCGCTAACTGGATCCGTTGCAACTCTCCAGTTGAAAGGCTATTACCGTTACGTGCTAACGTCAAATAATCTAAGCCTAATTCCAATAAAGGACGTAGATCATCATCAAATTCGGTAAAGATTGCTTGTGCCATCTTAGTCATCTCAGACGGTAGTGTTGCTAACACTTGTTTTTTCCATGTTGGTAGCTCATGCAAGCTAAGTTCAGTGACTTCGGCAATATTTAACTTGCCAGCTGTCTGTTGTAATAGTTCTGGACGTAAGCGTGTCCCATGACAGGTCGGACAAGTCGAATAATGGAAAAATTCGCTGATCTTCTTTTGGGAACGCTCGCTCTTACTTGTCTTAGCCGACTCTAAAACAGCTTGGTGGGCATTTTCGTACAAGACATTAAAGTCATGGAAAACACGTCCCGTACTTGTGCGAAAATCCATCTTGAACTTCTTTTGGGGACCATTTAAAACAAAGTCTTTTTCTTTAGCAGTCAATTCTTTAAAGGGAACATCGACTCTGATCCCTGCTTGTTCAGCAACACTTGGCATAAAATTGCGCCCCGGCAAACGCCACGAAGCGATCGCCCCTTCATTTAAAGACAAGTTTTCATCGGCGATCAATTTGTTCTCATCTAATTGGCGCACTTTCCCTGTCCCATGGCACGTCTCACACGCACCACTTGAGTTAAAGGCGAGATCTTCTGCACTGTAAGCGTAAAAATCCACCCCACAAATCGGACAATCGATCAGTCCCATCTGATCACCAGTTTTACTCATCGCTTGCGCAATTTTAAGACTTGGGGCTAGTTGATGCCCATTGGGACAAACGGGGCGCCCTAAACGTGAAAAGACCAGCCGGATCACATTCAGTAATTCGCTCATCGTCCCAACTGTCGCCCGTTCAGACGGGATCGCGGGCCGTTGCCGCAAAGCTAAGGCCGATGGGATATGCTTGACGCTTTCGACTTTAGCTTTATTTCCAGTCTTGAGTCGTCTTCTAGTATAAGTCGAAAGAGCTTCTAAATACCTTCTAGAACCTTCTTCATATAAGATCCCCATCGCAAGCGAACTTTTGCCCGAACCAGAAAGACCTGAGATCGCCACAAACCGGTGCAACGGGATATCGATATCAATATTTTTTAAATTATGAACTTTGCCCCCACGAACTTCGATCTGTTGGGGGAGTTTTTCAACGTTTTCCATTTTATTACCTCATCAAAAAAAGCGGACCCAGTTTTCACTTAGTCCGCTTTGCTCTATAAAATCAAAATGCTTGGATGATCTTAATAATACCGATCAAGATCAAGTAAAAGGCAATGATCAAGACCAAAGTCGTAGCTGCGATCAATGGGTTGAACAATAGTACAAAACCAATGAACAAAGCCAAGATATTTAAGATCAAGTTCAAAATGTAATAGCCTCGATTTAATTGCTTGAAATAGCTAGCTGTCGCAATTTCAGCTATCGAATCAAAGATGAACCAAAAGGCAAAGATGTAGGCGATCACGACTACACCAGAAGCTGCTCTAAAGATAAATAAGAGACCTAAAATGATATCAACGATCCCCATAAAGAGCAACCAACCTGAGCTTTCACCAAACAAGTTGCCGATCCCACGTCTAAACCATAATTCGTAAAATCCTTTGACTAAAGCCCCGATCCCGATACAGATCGAAATAAATTTCAAAGTATCATCAGGATTCATATAGGCTGCGATCCCAGCGATCACAAAAACGATCCCAACGACCAAACTAAACCAGTCGAAATTTCGCTGTTTTGTTTGCATAACAAAAGACCACCTTAATTTTTTTTAATATCGGTTATCGATTTTAACATTTTATTAATAAATTGTCATGTAAAAACACCTAAAAAAGTGAGACCTTTGCCTCACCTTATCTTAATTCTCAAGTAAACGCCACACATGCTGTGCGATCATATATTCTTCATCGGTTGGGATCCGCATCACAGTCACTGTCGAATCAGGCCCTGAAATGATCGTTTGCGCTCCACGTTTTTTATTCTCAGTCTCATTGATCGTCACGCCCATATAAGCTAAGCGTTTCATGATCGCTTCACTTGTCTCAGGGGAATTTTCACCGATCCCACCAGTAAAGACGATCCCATCAACACCACCCATCTCAGCGATATATTGTCCAACATAACGCAAGATACTATTGTAAAACAACTTGATCGCTAACTTCGCACGCTCATTTCCAGTCGCAGCGGCATCTTCGACATCTCGCATATCAGCTGAAACACCTGAGACGCCTAAAAAGCCTGACTTTTCATTCAATAGATACACCATATCAGACATCGATTGAATATCTAGTTTTTTCATAATGTAGTTAGCTAAAGATATATCGACATCGCCCGCACGAGTTGCCATTTGGATACCGCTTAGTGGGGTGAAGCCCATCGAAGTATCAAACGAGCGCCCGTACTTGATAGCCGTGATCGATGCCCCTGCGCCCAAATGACAAGTGATCAATTTGAGGTCTTCAAAAGGACGTCCCATTAGTTCAGCCGCCTTACGCGCCACATATTCATGACTGATCCCATGAGCACCATAACGCCGAACACCGTATTTTTCATACCATTCATATGGTGTACTATACATATAATTTTCTTGTGGTAATGTTTGATGAAATGCCGTATCAAAAACGGCTACCGATAAAGAATTGGGTAAATATTTCCGAAATGCTTTGATCCCATTTAAGTTGGCTGGATTGTGCAATGGTGCTAATTGTGCTAATTCTTTGATCTTAGCGATAACATCATTATCGACGATCACTGGCTGACTGAAATACTCCCCACCAGCGACAACTCTGTGTCCGATACCTTTGATCTCGCTTAGATCCGCGATCAAGTTTAATTCCTTTAAGACATTTAGTAAAAGTTCGATCCCTTGTAAGTGATTGGTGATCTCATGGTCTAGTTCATACTTCTGCCCAGCACCATATTTCACCTTGATCTTTGAACCGTGGATCCCGATCCGTTCGATGATCCCGCTTGCCAAGGTTTCATGTGTTTCATTGTTAAATAATTTAAACTTTAAACTCGAGCTCCCCGAGTTGATGATCATAATTTTTTCCATAAGCTCACCCCTTTAAAAATTTACCTAACTTTATAATAGTATAATCTTTTTGTTCAATCAAATTTAAAATCTAAGCGCTTTCTTTTCGGCATAAAAAAGCTGGCTACGAAAAAATAGCCAGCTTTTTTGATCACCTTTGGCCATAATAAGCGTTGGCCCCATGTTTTCGATAATAATGTTTATCGAGCAAATATTGAGGAACACTCGCTTGTTTAGGAGTTAATTGCATCGTGTAAAATGCCATTTGCGCACTGACCTCCAAAACCTTTGCATTGTACACAGCTGTGGCCGCATCTTTGCCCCAAGTAAACGGACCGTGTTGCCGTACAAGTACAGCTGGGATCGCTTCTGGATCGAGTCCATGACCATTGAAAGTCTCCACGATCACTTTTCCTGTATTGGCCTCATATTCAGTTGCAACCTCTTCTTTCGTCAGTGCTCTAGTGATCGGTACAGCTCCATAAAAAGTATCGGCATGCGTTGTACCCAAAGCAGGGAGTCCAACGCCTGCTTGAGCAAAAGCAACTGCCCACGGCGAATGGGTATGCACGATCCCACCGATATCTTTAAACTTCCGATACAGATACGCATGAGTCGGGGTATCACTAGAAGGATTGAGCGTTCCTTCGACCACATTTCCATCTAGATCACAGACTACCATGTCTTTAGGCGTTAGTTTTTCGTAGTCAACGCCCGAAGGTTTGATCACAAACAGCCCCTGCTTACGGTCGATCTGAGAAACATTACCCCAAGTAAAGTTGACCAGATCAAGTTTTGGTAACCGCATATTTTGTTCATAAACAACTTTTTTTAATTCACTAAGCATATTTATCCCCTGCTTTCTATCCTACGACTGGACGCTGTTTGATCTCCAATTCAGCAAAGATCTGGTCAAAAAACGCTTTTGCTTGGGCAGTCTCTTGACATGGATCATTTGCTGTTTCTTGTGACCAAAGTTCGATCGTATAAGTGCCTTCATATCCTAAGCGTTGGAGCGTTTTTAACAAGCCTTTGAAATCAACGCAACCCTTACCAAAATCAACATTCTTAAATTTTCCAGGTGTTTTCTTTGTGACTGGTAGAGTATCCTTGAGATGGATCGCTGCGATCAGTTCGATATGATCTTCGAGATCTTTAGCCACTTCATTTGACCATGCACTGAGATTTCCTAGATCAGGATATGCCTGTAACCACGGACTTTTGATCTGTTTTTTGATCTGAGCAACGTCAGCTAACGTATTGATAAAAGGATCATCCATCGTCTCGATCGCTAACGTGACTTGATGCGCAGCTGCAAACTGCACACATTTATGCAGATCTTCGATAAAATATTCACGGGTCAAGGCCGTCTTCTCCTCATAAAAGACATCATAACCAGCCATTTGAATATTGCGGATCCCCAATTTTTCAGCTAGTATGACGGCCTTTTTTAGCATCTCCAAGGCCTTTTGGCGTGTTTTTTGATCGAGCGACCCCAGTGGATAACGCCGGTGTCCACTTAACATCAAAGTGTAGAGCGGAATGCCAGTTTTTTTGATCGCCGCATTGATCTGAGCGATCTTTTCTTCACTCCAATCTAAGCGAGCCAGACGTTTGTCACTTTCATCGATCGAAAGTTCTACAAAATTAAATCCAAGTTCTTTGGCTAACTCCAACCGCTTTTCCCAGGAAATATCACGTGGCAATGCCTTTTCGTAAATCCCTAATGAGATCATTTACCACACCTCCGTTGCTATTTGCCCCAGATCCGCACGATCTCAGCTTGAAAATCGTTAACTGTCTTTAATGGATCAGGTGCTTGTGTGATCGCGCGCCCTGCGATAAAGGTAAAAACATCGATCCCTTCAAATAATTTAAGCGTTTCAACATTCAACCCACCAGTTACTGAGACTCTAAACCCCATATCTACTAATTTTTTGACTTTATCCAAGTCTTTTTGCCCCCAAGTTTCTCCTGCCAATAAAGCATCCCGACTCTGGTGATATATTGCCTGAGAAATACCAGCATCCAACCATTGTTGTGCTTGTTCAAAGGTCCAATCCCCGTACAACTCAACTTGGATCTCACTAACTTTTTTAGCTGCTGCTTTCATCGTCGGGATCGTTGCTGAACAGATACAGGTCATCCAATCTGCCCCAGCATCAGCACAGTTCTTGGCAACTGTTCCCCCTGCATCGGCACATTTAGTATCCGCAACGATGATCTTATCTGGATAAAGAGCCCTAAAACTTTTAACGACTTCTTGACCGCCTTGTAAGAGCAAGATCGTCCCCGCTTCAATGATATCAACTGCATCGCCGACATTTTTCAGATCAGCTAAAGCACTAGGAAGATCATTATAGTCACAAGCGATCTGTAAGTTTGGTTTTGCCATCTCGTTCATCCTTTCTTTGAAAAAGAGGCTACCTTTGCAAGCCTCTTTTCGATCTTTATTTATTTAAGAATCGTTCTGGTAATGATGATTTTTCGGTCGCTTCTGCGATCTCTTTAGCCGACATTGGATTTTTGATCCCGATCACTTCGACCCCACGTGCAGCGGCATCTTTGAACATATCGGTAAATGTTGTTGGTGTATAAACAACATCATAGTTACGCGCCGTATTTTTACCTTCTGAGATCGAACAGTGATGAATATTAGTAATATCAAACCCCAAACCTTCCAAAGCCTTTTGGGCTGTCCGCATCATCATCAAACTTGTACCTGAACCATTTGCACATGAAACTAAAACTCTCATTTTAAATACCTCCATTTATGTGTGTTTGTCTAAGCTTGAGCAACTTTTTTTTCTTGCAATTCAAGCCACTTATCATAATCTTCAGCTTTCAAGAAGTAACCTTCCGGATCAGCACGATACTGTAATTGTGGAATGAGTACTAAAATCAAAACGACTAAGGCGATACCAACATAACCAGCGTATTTCATCAAAATTGTGAAGAATGGCCAAACTGTTGCCCAGTCAAACATCCCGATATAGCCACCATATTGGGCTAAACCGACCCAAGTTGCGATAAAGGCCGATCCAAGCACCTGAATGATCCCTGAGATAAATGGGAAGAGCACTGCCGCCTTGATCCCACCACGGTTATTTGCATAAACAGCAATGGCAGCGTTATCAAAAAAGAGTGGGATAAAACCTGCAACGACGATCGTTGGTGATTGTAACACGATCAGTAGGATGATCATCAAGAATTGACCTAACGCCCCCATTAAAAAGCCGATCGTAACTGCATTTGGTGACCCAAAGGCAAAGGTCGCCGCGATATCGATCCCCGGTACAGCCCCTGGCAACCATGTATTGGAGATCCCTTGAAACGATTCTGTCAGTTCCGCCACGAAAGTCCGCACGCCTAGCTGCAAAATCGCCAAATATACGGCAAACATCAGTGACGTTTCTAAAATGTAGAAGACAAAACTCTGTCCCTCTGCCATAAACTTAGCTTGTACCAAATAATCTGGACCTAAAACGATCAAGATGATCCCAAAGAAGAGGAGCATCAAGATCGAAGTTGCGACCATGTTGTCATTGAACATGGATAGAAATCCTGGTAGTTCAATATCTTCCAAACGTTTATTAGATTTTTTCTTCTTGAAACGTTCAGACCACCGGGCAAACAGATATATCCCAAACATCTGTTGGTGAGCGATCGCAAAACTAGCTCCTTCTGTAAGGTCTTGGGTGATCCCAACGGTCAAATTCGAACCAACAGCCCAGTAGAGTCCTAAGATCAGCCCCATAATAAATAGGATGTGCAAACGTCCCATATCTGGGAAACAGAAGAGCAAAAGCCAAAAGGCCGTCGCGGCTTGTTGGACTTGAACATTACCGGTAGTGAACACAGCACGCAATTTAGTGTACTTTTTGAAACGAACTAGCAAGATATTAAAGATAAATGCGATCAGTAATAAGAGCATCGTATCACCAAAAGTACGGCCAAAAGTTTTTTCGATCCCAGCCGTTACAGCATTTTGTCCAAAATATGGGTCAGTTACCATCGCGCTTAAATGGAATCTTTCCTTTAACCCAACTAGGATCGGACGAAAACTAGTAACTAATCCAGTTGAACCAACCGTTAAGATCAAATAACCGACTGTTGCTTTTAAAAAACCTGAGATACATTCATAAAGTGGCTTTTTCAAAAGCAAATAACCGATCAAAACGATAAAACCGATCAAAAAAGCGGGTTGAGTCAAAATGTTTTGAGCAAAGTAATCCCAAATACCCATCAAGATATCTAAAATCGCCTCCATTGCTTTATCCTCCTTTTATAAATTGAGCTAGAGCTGATATTTCTCCATCACAGTGATATAATCTTCCATTGTTTTTACCTTTTTGAGATCAGCGATCAGACCTTCAGTCATTAAAAGATCTGACAAATTAGCGATGTTTTCCATATGGGCTGCCGAATCCTTAGCTGCCAACATGAAAAAGAGTTGGGCATCTTTTTCAGGGTTCCCCGCCTCAAAAGAAACTGCTTCCGGTAAAAGGGTAAAACCGATCCCAGTTCCTAAAACGCCTTCATTTTTAGCAGATGAGTGCGGCATTGCGACTCCAGGCACGATCACAATGTAAGGGCCGTATTCTTTGACATCATTGATCACCTGATCGACATATTGATCAGTGATCAGTTCATTTTGCTTCAAGATCTCCCCACTCAATCGGATCGCTTCTTCCCAATCTTTTGGTGTCTTTTTGCTGATCGCAACTAAGTTATTATCATAAAAGTAACGTAACATAACGATTCCCTCCTATAGGAATGATGGGAAAGGCACATCATTTTCTTTGGTAAAGACATCTTCAAAGCCACGATCATACATGAATTCAAGGCGATCTTTGTCTTCTGGATAGGTGAATTTACCCCCAACTTGCCAAATAAATGGTTTGAAATCATATTGCAACCGGTCCTTGCGTAAGCGCCACAGTTCTGTGATCTCTTTAGGGTCGGCATAAAAATTAGTCCAAATATCATAGTGCACTGGAATCACAACTTTAGCGCGCAGTGATTCTGCCATGCGCAAAATGTCGATCGAAGTTACCTTATCCGTGATCCCCCGTGGATTTTCACCGTAAGCTCCCAATGCTACATCGATCTGATTTTCATTGCCGTGTTTTGCAAATTCATTAGCATAATGTGAATCAGCGGCATGATAAAGGTTGCCCCCAGACGTTTCAAATAAGTAATTAACAGCGATCTTATCCATATCCTGTGGTAGCTTACCTGCTAATTTAACTTCAGGATCACTTTCTGTTACTAGAGCCGTCCGGTCGAAAGCTTCCATCGCTTTGATCGTGACCGCACCGACCTTGACTTCATCGCCTGGTTTGACTACGATCAATTTTTCTTCCGGCACGCCCCATTTTCTCCAAGTCGCTACAACTTCTTTAGGACCGATAAATTTAGCTTCCGGGCAGTTTTTATTGACTGCCGCTGCTGTGTTGATATCCAAATGATCAGAGTGGATATGAGAAACACACAGCGCATCGACATCCTTGATCGCAAATGGATCGATCACAAACGGTTGATTACGTAAGTTAGGTTGTTGATTCTGGCAACCTGACATTCGCATCATCTGATGACCAGCCTTCATTTTACCTGTTCCATGTGTCTGTTTACCTGTTCCGCACCATAGATCACATAAAATATTGGTATCTTCATGTGTCTTTAGCCAGATCCCGGTGCAACCAAGCCACCATATTGAAAAGCTACCAGCTTTGACCTTTGTAGTGGCGATCTCTTCATTTAAGTATGTGCCCCACTCTGGAAAAGTTGACAAGATCCAACTATTTCGCGAAACATCATTGATTGTTTTTGCCATATTGCTTCCTCCATTTCAAGTTTTTCTCTACGCTTATAGAATAACACTTTTGGAAACGCTTAACACAACTTTATATGTTAATATAACATATTTTATGTTAATAATCATAAAAATAAAATTTTTTCAGGAAAACAAACTATTTATTGTTAATGTAAACGCTTTTTGTTATCATATAATTAGAAAAGATCCGAAAGGAGAGGCGCATTTTATGAAAAAGTTCTTTTGGAATTCCTACTCAGTCACTAAACAACTCGGACTTTTGTTCATCTATCTTATTTTCACGCTTTATATCGTCACAGCTACCATAACTACTCCAGCCTTGAGTGCTAAATTGCTCTATGCACTTGGTGGGGGGGTGATCTTAGTTGGTGCGTTGTACTATGAGTACTTGAAATTTCTCTATACCAAAATGACAACAGCTTTGACAATGCAGACTGATCTTGCACAATGTAAAAAAGCCCGCGAAAAGTTAGTCAAATATGATATTTTTAACGGCTTCAAAAGCTCACTGATCATTTTCGATTCTCTTTGCTTGATGGATGAAGGAAATTATCAAGGTTGCCTAGAACACATGAACCAGCACCATGATTTTTTCCACGGTTCACCTGATTATTTGTTCATCTTTTGGTACAACCAGCTTTTATGTTATTATTTTCTAAAAGAGCCTACAAAAATGCTTTACTGTGGCGATAAATTACGCGAATTCAAACACAGTGATCAAAAACATTTTAGTCCACTTTTTTCATTTGATGAGATCGACGCCTTGATTGCTTCAGCTAACGGTTTGCACCAAAAGAGCATTCGTCACTTGGATAAGATCTCACCTAAACGACTAAATGCGCGCGAAAAGGCTTATTACTATCATATTTTGGCAAATGAATACCGCATCTTAAATGATTCCAAACAGGTGGGGCACTACTTAAAACTCGCCCGCAAGTATCAAAATACTATGCACTTCAGGGGGTAATTTATAATGAAAAGCTCTAATCAAGCTATCAAAAAAAGGCGCACTGCATTGACCGACTATCTCAAAGGAAAACAAACTGCCACGATCAGCGAATTGAGTCAGCAATTTAACGTTTCTGAAATGACGATCCGCCGTGATTGCGAGATCTTAGCAAAGATGGGCTTATTAGAACGCTCCTTTGGGAAGATAGTTTACGTAGAACAAACTGTCGATAAGATCGGTTCTGAAGATCCGCTCGACAAATTAAAGGATAAATTAGCTAAAGAAGCCAGCAATCTGATCAGTGATGGTCAGATCATCTTTATCAACTCGAGTAACACGGCTGTCAAAGTCCTTGAATATCTGGCAGATAAAAACATCACTGTCTTGACTAATAACCTTCATGCTTTAGGATATAAAAAAAATTCTAAGACTAGTATCTTTTTGAGTGGGGGAGAAGTCAATTTTGCTAAAGAGGTCATGATCGGCGATATTGCTTTTAATTCATTTAACAGCATGCGCTCAAATGTGACCTTGGTCGGCTGCAATGGCCTAAACGACCAAACTGGGATCTCGACTTCTCAGATAAATGAAGCTCGGATCAACCGCAAGATCATTCAAAACTCTGGGCAAGTCATTGTTTTAGCCGACTACACCAAACTGGGCAAATCCTCTAACTTTACTGTAGGTAGCATTGATGATGTCGATATTTTGATCACTGATTCATTTGCTGATCCTAAGCTCATTGCTAAATTTGAAAAAAATGGTATTCAAGTCATCCAGGTACCGATCTAGCTTTCAGCTATATAAAACAACTAGGCCCCACCACGATAAATCATGGTGAGGCCTTTATTATTGTCTTAGTTTTCGATTTTCGTATATGCCTGGTAATGTTCTAAAGTATCTGGTGCTAATGAGCTATTAGTCAAGAGAGCATCGACATTATAGAGACTATAAAAGTTATAAAAATCATTCCGGTTAAACTTGTATTTGTCCATCACGACATATCTTTCTTGTGCATTATTCAAACCAAGTGCCTCAGCTTGACCTTCCTCAGTATTAGCTGCCATCATATTATCATTATTGACCCCATTGACTCCTACAAACGCCTTGGTAAACTTGAGATCTTCGAGTAATTTGATCGTTAAACCACCAATAAATTCGCCCGAATGACGCCGATAATTGCCGCCGACTAAGATCAATTCAGCGTCAGTCTTTTGCCAAGCTTCAAAAACAGGTAAACTATTGGTCACGATCCGCAAAGTTTCTGGTTTTTCAACATAATTTACGATCAATTCAAGGGTCGTGCCAGCTCCGATATAGATCGTATCTCCTGATTTGATCTTTTGCGCAGCTAGTTTAGCAACTTCTTGTTTTTCGACCAAATGAAGTTCTTTTTTCTGATTACGCGAGAGTTCGACTTCCTCGATATTAGCGATCTTTTGAGCACCTCCATGTAGTCGGATCAACTTCCCGCTCTTATCGAGTTCATCTAGGTCACGCCGGATCGTCATATCTGAAACACCTAACGTAGTGATCAACTCATTTACCGTAACGATATCTTGTTGATCAACGATTTCTAAAATTTTTAATAAACGTTCTTTTTTTAACATCGCCTTGACCCCTAATTTTATGATAACTCAACTATAACATAAACGGACAAAAGCAAACAGATTTCATCATCATAGTCCAAATTCTCCCGCTAATTCCTGATCATCGGCGATCCGTTGCTTGATGCTCTTGTCAAATGCTTTATCGAAATCAGCTAGCTCTTCTTTTAGCTGATTTAGTGGTTTTAATTGCTCGTTTAATTTCTCAACTGGCTTGGTATATAAGCTTTCCTTATCAGCTCCAGCATAAGCGATCGTAAGCTGGCTGTAGTCCACCACACCATCCTTTACTGGTGCAACTGTCATCGCCTGCATATGGTTGGGAACACCATACTGCTTTTTATTACCATAGATGCCGTTGAGAATTTCGTAGTTTGAGCTCTCTAATCTTTTTCCTTCTTCGTGTTTTTCCCCCTTTAATGGGTCAGCTTCATATACTCGAATTGAGAAAATATTATATTCATTCAAATCTGGTATCATTATGTTTTCCCTCCCAATATATTACGTCAACACCTTCAAGATTTTTATCAGTCATTTTTTCTTCAACATATTTATATTCACTATTTGCATAATAAGAACCTGAGCGCATTGGATTATTGTCTTCATCAACAACTATACCTTCAATAGCATTTTGCTTCTTTTTATTTATAATAACTGATGTGCTTCGTCCACCTGATCCTAAAATTCCATACGTATATATTTTCCCTATCTCGATCGTCTTGATTGGCTCTGTTCCTTCATAATGCTGTACGACCCACAATGCGATCTTTTGTCTGGCCTTGGCTTGCTCTTTGACTTCTTTCTTACTTTCCTTGATCGACTCGGCTTTTTGACGCTTTTGCTTTTCGATCCGTAAATGTTCTACTCCTTTAATGATCGCCATACTAGTTCTTCCTATCAAAAATAGACTAAGGATCACAACAACTATTACTCTTATTTTTTTATTTTTTAGCATAATTTGCTCCTATGTAATTTGGCGTGACTGTCATTGCCTACATATGGTTGGGAATACCGTACTGATTTTGGTTACCATAGGTGCCGTTGCGGGAGATGTCGAGGATTTCGTAGTTTGTACCATCGAAATTTTTACCTTCTTATCCATTACTTCCCTTCAACTGATCAATATCATATACCTTATTAGACAACTGATTGAACTCATTTAAATCTAGTATCATTTTCTTCCTCCCAATATAAAATATTGATTCCATCTAAATTTTTATTCGATAATTTCTCTTCTACGTATTTATAGTCGCTATCTGTAAAAGAGAATCCTGCACTTGTCGGATTGCCTTGCTGATCAACTCCTATACCCTCAATCATATTTTTCTTCTTTGAATTTATAATAATTGAAACACTACTTCCGCCAGATCCCAATATTCCATGTGTCCTTATCTTTCCCACTTCGATCGTCTTGATTGGTTCTACTCCCTCATAATGCTGTACGACCCACAATGCGATCTTTTGTCTGGCCTTGGCTTGCTCTTTGACTTCTTTCTTACTTTCCTTGATCGACTCGGCTTTTTGACGCTTTTGCTTTTCGATCCGTAAATGTTCTACTCCTTTAATGATCGCCATACTAGCTCCGCCTATCAAAAATAGACTAATGATCACAATCATAACTAACTTGTATTTTCTTTGCATAGTGTCTTACAATTCCTCAATAATTTTTCTCTTTCTTACTTAAAACACATCATTTTCAAATAGAATTTTAACACTGCAACTCACTAATATCCAATGTTTTTTATAAAAATAACCTGCACTAGCGATCTAGCATAGGTCACTAAGCTCATCCGCTCAGAAGTATTACAAGGCAGACAAATGCGCCTGTAATACAACGCCTGATATAAATAACAAGGGCACCACCATGATACAAAAAATGTATCATAGTGGTGCCCTTGTTATTTATACGGTGCTGACCGTACTCGAACTAAAACATTACACTTCTGAAATTGTATTTCTTCTTTAGATAGCGTCTTACTAGGTAGCCTAAACCAGCTAAGATCGCATAAACGATCGGTTCCATCGTCCGGTTGATCGAAACTGGGATAAAGGCGATCACACCAAAGGCAACGATCCAGATCAAGATCAATTCTAATGTGATCAGTATGGTCTTGATCCAACGCTTTTTACCCTTTTCTTTGCGGGCTGAGAGCATACTGCGATAAAAGAACGCTAAGCCGACCCCAGCGATCGTTGAAGTTGCTAACAAGGTGATCCACCCACCACTGACATCAGCTTGCTTTGGTGAAAAGACACCTAATAAGGTATACATGATACAGAACATGATAAACATGATCAAACCGTTATCCAAAGCTAAGATCCAAAACTTAGGTAATTCAGTCGGAGCTTCTGACTTTTTAGGTCCATTGACGATCAACTCAGCTTTTTCAGTGACCGTACCGTAAAGCTTAGTTGCCACGACCCCTTGCTTTTGCTTCTCCTTTAACTCTTGATACATTTCAGTTAACACTTGTTCTTTTTGTTCCGGATCATAATTTTTTTCGGTCAAAGCCTTGTCTAAGTGGAAAAGATAATCTTCATTACGCTTAGTTAGACCCGAAAACTTACCATCACGCATCGTCACTTCGACTGCTTTAGCACGTGCTTGTTGCTGTTGTGCTGCCTTTTCATTGCGTTTACTTTCTGCCATGAACTTTTCCTCCTATCGCTTAAACGTTGAATCTAAATTCGATGATGTCACCATCTTGAACTTCATATGCTTTACCTTCAAGGCGCAAGCGACCTGCTTCTTTAACAGCTTGCATGCTCCCATACTTATCTAAGTCAGCAAATGAGACCGTTTCAGCGCGGATAAAGCCCCGTTCAAAGTCAGAGTGGATCACACCAGCAACTTGTGGCGCTTTCATCCCTTGTTTAAAAGTCCAAGCTCTAGTTTCCTTACCACCAGCAGTAAAGAACGTTGCCAAGCCCAGTAATTTGTAAGAAGCACGGATCAAACGATCAAGCCCAGATTCTTCAACGCCTTCCATTTCCAAGAATTCTTGCTTTTCATCGTCATCCATTTCAGCGATCTCTTCTTCAGTTCGGGCACAAACAGCCAAAGCTTGCGAACCTTCGTTTTCCGCAAATTCTTTGATCTGTTGGTAGTACTTAGAACTTTCTGGATCTGCCATATCTTCTTCGGCAATATTTGCCACGTAAAGGACAGGCTTAGAGGTCAATAAGAATAAGCCTTTGACGATCTTTTGTTCATCTTCGTTAAATTCAAGTGAACGCACTGGCTTTTCTGCTTCTAAAGCTGGCTTGATCTTCTTTAAAACTTCAAATTCAGCCACTGCATCTTTATCCTTAGTCCGAGCTACTTTTTCTACGCGGGCATAGCGTTTGTTGACCGCATCAAGATCGGCTAGGACTAATTCTAAGTTGATCGTTTGGATATCTTCCAAAGGATCAACTTTATTAGCCACGTGGGTGATATTTTCATCGTCAAAAGCCCGCACAACATGCACGATCGCATCTACTTGGCGAATATTTTCCAAGAATTTGTTCCCTAAACCTTCACCCTTGCTAGCACCTTTAACGATCCCAGCAATATCAGTAAATTCAAAGGTCGTGTGTACGATCTTTTTAGCGGGAATGATCTCATCGATCCGTGCTAAACGTGGATCTGGAACTTCTACCATCCCAACATTAGGGTCGATCGTCGCAAAAGGATAGTTCGCCATTTCTGCCCCTGCCTTTGTGATCGCGTTAAATAGTGTTGACTTGCCGACGTTTGGCAACCCGACGATACCTGCTGTTAATGCCATTTGTTTTCCACTCTTTCTTAAAAAATTATTCCCCGGCTTTTTCTAAAACTTTCTTCATCTTCTTATCGAACTCTTTACGTGGCATCATGATCAAACGTTTGCAGCCGGTGCATTGGATCTTGATGTCCATCCCCATGCGAATGATCTCCCAGCGATTAACGCCACAGGGGTGAGTCTTTTTCATTTCAACGATATCATGCAATTCATACATAAGCATCCCTCACTTAATCTAAATGAATATCTAAAATATCCAAAATGCGGTTTAAATCATCCATCGATAAATACGAAATTTCGATCTTGCCCTTTTTCGAGCGTGCCGTGCTTTTGATCGCAACATTTGTCCCGAAGCGTTCCTTTAATAAATCTTCACTCTTTTGCAGATGCGGATCTAAAGCAACTTTTCTTTTAGCAGCTTTCTTATGGTTTTTCTCACCATTTAATTCACTGACTAATTGTTCCAATTGGCGAACAGTCAAATTTTCTTTGACCGTCTTTTTAGCTAACTGGATCAAGTTTTTCTTGTCTTTTAACGATAACAAGGTCCGTGCTTGGCCCATCGACAATTGACCTGCTTGTAACATTTCCTTGACTTCTTTTGGTAAGCTCAACAACCGTAGATAGTTAGCGATATAAGGGCGTGACTTTCCTAAGCGTTCTGAAACTTGAGCTTGGGTCAAATGTAAGTTTTCCATCAGCGTGTTGTATGCTTGAGCTTCCTCTAAAGGTGTGAGATCTTCGCGCTGAAGATTTTCTAGCACTGCGATCTCCATCATCTCTGCTTCATCTAGTTGACGCACGATCGCTGGGATCGTTTTTTTGCCAGCTAGCTTGGAAGCTCGATATCTTCTTTCGCCTGCGATCAATTCGTAACCCATCACACTTGAGGAACGTACGATGAGCGGTTGAAAGACACCCTGTTGTTTGATCGACTCCGCTAGTTCTGCTAACCCAGTTTCGTCAAAGATCTTCCGTGGTTGATACGGATTTGATCGGATCTCATCGATCTTTAGTTCGACCACAGTTTCTTTTGCTTGAGCGTCCTCTTCAAAAGTCGAAAATAAAGCTTCTAGCCCGCGCCCTAAGGCTTTGTTTTTCTTATTTGGCATCCGTCGCCAAAACCTCCTTTGCCAAAGCTTCATAAGCTAAAGCTCCCTTAGATCTTGGATCGTAATCAACGATCGCCATGCCGTAACTTGGAGCTTCTGATAATTTGATATTCCGAGGGATCACCGTTTGATAAACCGTGTCGCCAAAGAAATTTTTCACTTCGGCAACGACTTGATTGCCTAGATTAGTTCTAGAATCAAGCATTGTCATCAAAACACCCTCGATCTTTAGAGTAGGATTGAAGTGTTTTTGCACTAATTTGATCGTATTGACTAATTGGTTCAAACCTTCTAAAGCATAGTACTCACTTTGCACGGGGATCAAGATCGAATCACATGTCGTAAAGGCATTGATCGTCAATAATCCCAGTGAAGGTGGACAATCCAACAAGATAAAATCATATTCATCCCTGATCAAGACCAATGCATCAGCTAAACGTTTCTCACGCGCAAACTGTGAGGCCAACTCGATCTCAGCTCCAGATAACCGGATCGTTGCTGGAACAACATCTAACTTATCGCGTTTGGTATGTAAGATCACATCTTCTAGCTCGACTTCATTGACTAATACATCATAAATATCTTGTTTGATCTGTCCCTTGTCGATCCCGATCCCGCTCGTTGCATTTCCTTGGGCATCCATGTCGATCAATAACACTTTTTGCCCGAGATCGGCAAGACTGGCAGCCAAATTAACACTGGTGGTCTTTACCAACGCCACCTTTTTGATTTGCTAATGCAATAACTCTTCCCAAAATTATCCCCCCTAGTCTTTAGCGACTGGAATATCAATAATGATGCGATGGAACTCTTTTGTATCTTCTTCGGTCATATTGACTTTAATGCCTGATTTTTCAACCATTTGGACCGCTTTTTTCACAGTGTTGACAGCAACTTTTTGGTTAGGTGCCACATTCTTTGTGGTCGTCTTAGCTTTTTTCTTCTTGGCTGGTTTTGGCTGATCCAAGGCTGCGATCGCCGCTTCTGTTTCTTTGACCGACCACTCATTTTCCTTGATCTGAGCTAATAATTCTAATTGAGTAGCTTCATCTTCGACCGTCAACAAACTCCGCCCATGCCGTTCAGTGATCGAACGGTCTAAGATCGCATCTTGGACTTGTGGCGGTAACTTCAACAAGCGTAATTTGTTTGCTACAAATCCTTGACTCTTACCCATTTCTTTAGCTAAATGTTTTTGCGTCAATTCATTTAATTGCATCAAATGAGCGTAGGCTTTAGCTTCTTCAACTGCTGTCAACCCTTCACGTTGTAAGTTTTCGATGATCGCTAAGGAAGCTGATTCAGCGTCACTCATCTCACGTACGATCGCTGGAACTTTTTCATAACCAAGCTTAGTTACTGCCCGAAAACGTCTTTCACCAGCAATGATCTCATATTGCTCATCACCTAACTTGCGCAAAACGATCGGTTGCAACAAACCATGATCATAGATCGTATCTGCTAATTCAGCGATACTTTCTTCACTAAAGATCGTCCGTGGTTGGTTTTGATTAGGCACGATCTTGCTCAATTCGATCTCTTGGACCCGATTTTTGTCGTTTGGTTCTTCTTCTTTGTTCTTCTTAAAAAATGAAAATGCCATTTTTATTTCCTCCCTTGGGGCGCCTGCAAAGGCTGCTTAGCTGGTGTGCCTGGCTTGCGCGGATATTTATTTGGCGTTGTTTTTTTCTTTGAGATCACAATGATATGCCGTGTCTCATCACTCTTAGGCAAAGCGGTCTGGATATCTTCTTCAATTTTACCACCAAGTGTAGCCACTGCATACTTGGCATCGGCTAATTCTTCACTTGCTTTTTGCGCCTTTAATGCGATAAAACGCCCATTTAACTTGACTAATGGTAAACAAAACTCGCTTAGGACCGACAAGCGCGCAACAGCCCGCGCCGTAACGACATCAAAACTTTCACGAAAACCACTCTTTTTACCAGCAAATTCTTCTGCCCGAGCATGATAAAAATACGTATCTGTTAAGTTTAATTTTTGGGATAATTCCTCTAAAAATTTGATCCGTTTATTCAAAGAATCAACGATCGTGACCTTTAAATTTGGGAATGCGATCTTAAGTGGGATCGATGGGAACCCGGCCCCTGCACCAACATCACAGATGCTAAAAGGACGTGTTTGAAGATCTTTGACTTCAAGCGCCGGTAAAAGTGAATCATAGAAGTGCTTTAAATAGACCTCGTCTTGTTTGGTGATCGCAGTCAAGTTGACGTGTTCATTTGTGGCAACTAAAAATTCGTAGTAGGTTTGAAATTGTTGCATTTGCTCATCAGAAAGTTTTACTCCATGCTTTGCCAATTCCGCTCTAAATTCTTCTGGTGTCATTTGTTCCCCTCATCTGATCTAATTGTGAAACATTATTTAATTTATATGTTTCACGTGCTATTATAATAGTAATTTATTTAATGCGGAAATACAAGTCTCGCCCCCGCAAATCAAGCTTAAATTTGGAGGATTTTAATATGGAACAAAATAGTATCATCAATTTCAATGAACCACTTGTCCCACGCTATCCTAAGATCCAGACCAAGCTCGTCTATGCCTTTAAAGACGGGCATCCCTTAACGTTAGATCTCATCACTCCCCCTATCTTACCAAACGTTAAAGCCCATTTTCCCTTACTCATTTATGTTCCTGATGTTGATGAACACAATATGGTCAAGAGCGATGAGCGTTTTGCACAAATGCTAGAGATCGCCAAACGTGGCTATGCCGTAGCTCTAATTTCATACCGTACTAATTCTGATGTTACTGCCATGGTAAAAGATATCCACTCAGCCACCCGCTTTTTACTCGATCACGCCTTCAAATACAAGCTTGATCCTTACCGCTATCTACTGTTTGGCGAAGGTCTAGGAGGATATTTGAGTAGTTTGAGCATTCTAGAACAGGGACAACAACGGTCAAATGATGAAGATGTCAGACGCTCGCCTTTACGTTATAAGGGTGGAGTGCTATTAGAAACATCGCTGACACCACAGCCTTTTTCGGGGCCGTTTCTCAGTGAGTTACTCTTACAAAACACCCAAAAGTTACCCCCAATTTTGATCTTAAACGGTACCGCAGACAATACCCTGACTGATAAACAAGCAACCGAGCTCTTATCAACTATCCAGTCTCGCGGAAGTGAAGTTTCATTATTCAACTTTGAGGGGGCGACCCTTAGTTCTGATGCCTTCTTCACTCCATATAGCCTAGATTTCTTATTCGAATTTATCAAGCATAGTTTCACTAAAAAATAAACGAGGTCGTTCAAATGGATCAAACACAACAATTGGCACAGCTTCATGCCTATACTTATGAAAAAATGTCTCACGATCACACCGGTCACGACATGGCGCACATTGAGCGGGTCGTCAAAATGGCGCGTACCCTAAATGAAAAACTCGGTGGCAACAGCTTCGTCGTCCAAGCAGCAGCCTTATTACATGATGTCGTCGATGAGAAATTATTTACCGATATCGACCAAGCTAAAGCCAGCGTTATTGCACAAATGCAGGCTTTAGAAGTGAGTCAAAGTGAGCAAGACCACATCATGGAGATCATCAGTAAGATGTCATTTTCGCACTCTTTAGCTGGCAAACAAGAACTTAGCCTCGAAGGTCAGATCGTCCAAGATGCCGATTGGTTAGATGCGATCGGTGCGATCGGGATCGCCCGCGCCATTTATTATGGTGCCCGCCACAAAGAAAAGCTCTACGACCCTGCTATACCACCTCGAAAAAAGCTCGATAAAGCAGCCTACCGTGACCTTTCAAATGAAACGATCATCAACCACTTTTATGAAAAGTTATTCAAGATCAAGGATATGCTAAATACTGCTGAAGCTAAAGCGATCGCAAAAGAACGTCACGAACTAATGGTAGCATACGTTACAGCTTTTAAAGCTGACTGGTAAAGTTGGTCTAGCATCAAACAAAATGCTTATCAGGTATTCATTTCAACAAATTTAGTATAAAAATTTATTGTTTACATATTTTTAAGTATTTTGTATCTAATCCTTAAGAAAACGATTACTTTTTCTTTATCTTAAGCGCCTATACTGTAACCATAAGCTAAAGCAAAACATCACACAGGTGTAGTCCTATAGCTGAAACATTACCTAGTTAGCCCCCCTTGCTACTAGGTAAACATACTCCTTTTTTCCTCCGCATTCCCCTTGCGGAGGTTTTTTATATCACAGCGCTTTGAACCGTACGGATAACCTAGAATAGCACCATAGAAAGGATGATAATTACGAAAAGAGATATCGCCCCTTATAGAGACCGTTATTTGAAATCCAAAGCTACGACTAATGGGATTTTATGTTCAGCCTTTATCTGGTATTTGATCTTTGGTCTCTTTCATATCATTATCACTTGTTTAATATTGTGGTTTTTTTTGATCATCGTTGACCCTGTTGGACGGATAACCGAAACGATCAACACTACGATCCAGCAAACACGACCCCAGCAACAACATTTTACTACACCCGAAACCACAGAAGAGGGTACTGACACAAGTGATGTTTATGAGGCTGAATAAAATTAATGATCTTAGTTGCGAAAAATCTATTTTTAAGTAAAAATAACTTCATAACACATAGGAAAGGATGACTCAAATGGAACCAGAAAACGATCCATATAGACACGCCTATCTCAAGGCAAAAGCTACGACTAATGGGATCATGCATGCCTTATTCAACTGGTGGTTAGCTTTTACGTTATTCAACTTAGTGGTCGTCAGCCTCTTCTTGTGGGCTTATGACCCGATCGGACGTCTCAATGATGCACTTGCGCCAGTCACCCAAACCCAAAAGCAAACACGACCTGCTTTGGATCCAAGTACTGAAAGCCAAAGTAATATTTACGAAGCACCAAATGAATAACTCACTAACGAGTCAAAAAGGCCCACGCTGAAAACTTTTCAACGTGAACCTTTTTCGATCACTTTACAAATAACTTGTCATAAAGCACAGTAGCTTCTTCTACTGTAAAGTGAGTCAATTCTGTAACCGCAGTAATGACATCTTGTTTGGAATATCCCTTAGCAGTCAAGCGGCTGATCATATCACAAACAACTCGTTTTTCCCCTTTGACCCATCCCTCAGTGAGCCCTTCCTTTCTACCTTCCTTTCTACCTTCCTTTCTACCTTCTTTTCGTCCTTCGGCTAGACCTTTTTTTCGTGCCTCTTTACTTACTTTTTTTGTTTCTCTAGCAAGACGTGAGCGAAATTCTAATTCATAGAACATGTAATCACCTTCCTTTTGCGTGTTAGTTTTCAAAATAACAATATCATCAGCTATCTTACATGTAAGAGCACTCGTTGGAACATTTGTATCTACATATTTCAAAAAAGCCGCCAATCCTTGTGAAACAGCTGAAAAATCCTTAGCTTTAGCGTTTAAAATAATGTTATGTTCCCCTGTATCGAGTACCAGATCACTTTCTTTTACGCGCACTTCAGTCGTATATACCGGTGACCCTACACCGAAAAAATCAAAATCACAGATAAAAATCACATACGTATCGACCCTATCACTATAGTCTTGCCCAGCTTCCAAAGCATGCTGGGTCAAATAACTTTGATAATATGAGATCCGCTTACCTAAATTATGTTCATCACTGACCTGCATCTCAATATCATACATTCGTCCATGCTCGTCTTCAGCATAGATATCAAAACGAGCCCCGTGAAAGACGGTATTTTGCTTATGTGTATCTTCTTTTTTGATGTTTTTAACGTCTACGATCCCTAAATCAGGTAAGATCAGTTGCAACAGCTCTAAACAAATATCTTTATGCTCTGAGATGATCCACGAAAAGATCATCCCATCTTTAAAACCCGCTAAGTTCCATGCTTTAAGGGCCTCTTCATAAGTACTCAAATCTCCCATCCCCTTTTGACTTTATTTTGGATCTGTACGCAGGATTTTTCAAGTCCAAAGACTTACCTTTATACCGGGATTTCTAGCACTAAAATAGACTTATATCTAACACTAAAAACTATGCAAAAATTTTTCCTAGAATTTTTTAAATCGTAATTCAAAAGCTCTCAAAGTTTAATTGACGTACTCTCTTAAAATACTTAATCGTAATTTGAGGCTTTTTAGGCTTTATATCGCTTGACAGTAGTAATTTCAAACGTTAGTATCGTTAATGGTAATCATTACAATTTAAGAGAGGATATATTTATCATGCGAAAAAAATTATTTAGTTTCATCTTACTCGTGAGTGCTTTTCTAGCATTCTTCACCTTTGGTCACAAAAATACCGCCGCTGCATCTGATAAGCTAAATGTCGTGACGACCCTTGATTTTTACGGCGAAACTGCTAAGGCTGTCTTAGGTGATCACGGAACCGTCACTTCATTGATCACTAGTCCTAATGTTGATCCCCACGACTTTGAAGCCACAACTAAGACCGCTAAGATCGTTTCCAAAGCTGATCTTGTCATCTATAACGGTGCTGGCTACGATAACTGGGTCAAAAAATTGAATGGTAAAAAATATCTATCTGTGGCTGATGTCATGAAAGTTAAGGAAGGCCAAAATGAACATCTCTGGTATGATCCAACAACTATGGAAAAACTCGCTGATCGTTTGGCAACTGAATTTGGTAAAATGCAACCTAAAAATAAGGTTGCCTTCAAGAAAAATGCTACTAAATACAAAAAAACTTTAGCTAAATTAACACAAACGCTAGACAAGATCAAACAAAACAGCAATAATCAAAAAGTAGCTGTTTCAGAACCAGTCTTTGACTATTCTTTAAAGAAGATGGGTTACAAGATCGCTAACAGTCACTTCGCTAAAGCAACTGAAGAAGGCAGTGACCCATCATATTCAGACATCAAGAAATTACAAAACGATATCAAAAACAAAAAGATCGCTTTCTTTGTTCAAAATACCCAAAGTGACAGCTCAGTAATCAAAAATATCGTTTCACTCTGCAAAGAAAACAACATTCCTGTCGTCAAAGTTACTGAAACGCTACCTAAAAATAAGACATACGTAACTTGGCTACAAAGCCAATACCAAGCTGTCTTAGATACTCAAAAATAGAAAGAAGTAGTTATTCATGAAATCGATCCTATCAGTGCATAACTTGGATCTTTCCATCCCCAACCGCAAGCTTTTCTCCAACCTCTCTTTTGAGATCGCCCAAGGTAGTTTGACCTGTATCACAGGTGAAAATGGGGTTGGAAAAACAACGCTTGTCAAACACTTATTGCAAGATCTAGCTAACAACTATACCGTTCACACGGTCTTTAATGTCAAGCGCGATGAAGTCCAATACGTACCACAATTGCGCAACATTGACGATGAATATCCCCTTTGCATCAAGGATTTCGTAGCCTTTGGTCTCAAAAAGCGCAATTTCTTTTGGAACCGCAAGCCTTTAAACGAAAAACTCGAACAGATCTTGACGGAGACAAAACTGACGCGGATCAAAGATCAACCTTTAGGCAAAGCTTCTGGGGGCGAAAAGCAACGGGCCTATCTAGCCCAAGCTCTCTGTGCTGACCCAAAGTTGCTCATCTTGGACGAAGCTACCGCAAGTTTAGATACGACCAACAAACACGAATTGTTACAAATGCTACGTGAGGTCATGCAACAACACGGTCTAACGATCTTGTTTATCACGCACGATCCCGAGCTGATCGAACAATACGCCGACTACGAGCTTCATTTGGAAGATCAAACTGGTGTCTTACTTGAAAAGGGGGCTAAAAAATAATGTTTGCTTATGATTTTATGCGCTATGCCTTTATCGCCGGGATCTTCATCGCTTTGATCTGTAGTGTTATGGGGACCTTTGTGGTAGCACGCCAAACATCTTTTTTCACCCATACGCTCTCTGAGATCGGTTTTTCTGGAGCTTCATTTGGGATCTTTATCGGGATCTCGCCTTTAGCAGGGATGCTGACTTTTACTACGGCTAGTGCCCTATTGATCGGGATGTCAGGTGAACGGCTCGGGCGGCGTGAAGCTTCGATCAGTGTCTTTTCCGGTCTTTTCTTAGGGCTTGGGATCTTATTTTTATCACTCTCAGATAAACAAGCTAATTATGCGACAAGTATTTTATTTGGGAGCATCGTTGGGATCGACCGCAACGATATCGAAGTTTTGATCGCACTTAGCATCTTACTATTGTTGACGATCACGATCTTATTCAAGCGTCTAGCATATAACTCCTTTGATTCTCAAGGAGCTCAGTATAATCAGCGCTTCAACAAAACGATCTCGATCATCTTTTTAGTGATGCTCGCCTTAACGATCAGTATTACAGCTCAGATCGTCGGTGCGTTACTGATCTTTGTGCTCTTAACGATCCCAGCTTCGGCGACAAAATACTTCGCCCATCGACTCTACCAGATGATCGTTTTAAATTTCGTCTTCATTTTGGCTGGAGTTTGGCTTGGGCTATACTTTAGCTATCTCACTGATTGGCCAGTCAGCTTCTTTATCACCGTGATCGAAGCCTTGATCTATGGGGCAGCGATCGCCAAAGACCATTTAGCTAACCATCAAAAATAAACAAACAGGGTAAGCAGAACGTGTCGATACGAGCTACTTACCCTATTTGTTTAAATACCGCTATAAATAATATGCTATACTGTGCTTGAATTAATTGGCTCGCTTGAGCACAAGTTGTCCCCTAGTCTGCAAGCAAGGGGACTTCTTTTATTTTCACGAAAATATCACCGATCTAAGTGCTGGATCCCCCACAATACGATACATGTCGCTAAGATGAAATAACCAACATATAGGAGGAAATATAAACTGTTAGGCTGAAAAATATAATTTACTGGCAAGATCACTGGCAATACGTAAATATTTAACCTGCTTTGAGGTCAACGAAGTCATTTCCAGTAATTCCACATTACCTTTAACAACTGTCAGCGGAGTTTTTACATCATGGGCCAAGGCAGCTATTTGAAAGGATAGATCTTTTTTCTCTAACCGTTCTTTTTCGATCAACCAAGCTAATTCATCACTTTTTTGTAGAGATTGGTCAATATTTGCTCAAACTCAATGATCTTGACGTGTTTTCTAGGCTGATCGGTGCTACCTTCGCCCATGGATAGTGCGATCGCTTCGACATAGCGGAAATCTTTTGCCAGCTCACGTACAAGTCTAACGACGACGATCATTATCACTCAAAAATCAGAGTCCTTTCAGAAAAATAAGAGCAAGTAATGAGATGATCACTACTTGCTCTTTATAACTTATCTCGTTTGGCGTGAATATAATCAACTACTACCGCTTGGCATCCCATTCTTGATAGAACTGATCCAAATATACTTTTAAAAATTCGTGGCGTCCCTGCGCTAGCTTCGTGGCATAGCTTGTATTCATAGTGTCCTTTAACTTAAGCAATTTTTCGTAAAAATGCATGATCGCTGTATCTTTACCATTGCGATACTCTTCCAAAGTGAGATTTTCTCTAGGCTTCATAGCTGGATCGTGGATCGGACGTCCAACGTGGCCTGAATAACACATTACCCGTGCGATCCCTATTGCCCCCATAGCATCTAAACGATCAGCGTCCTGAACGATTTTTCCTTCCAAAGTAGAAACATCTTCCTTTTGGTTTCCACCCTTAAATGACATCTTTGACACAATATCCATAACATGATCTAGTGTTTCACTAGACACGCCATTATCGACCAACCATGTATGTACCCTTTTTTGGCCAGCTTCTTCGCTTTCATTTAATTTTCCATCAGCAATATCATGTAATAATGCCGCTAATTCACAAATATAAATATCCGCCTCTTCGTATTTAGCAATTTCGATAGCGTTGTTTGTAACGCGAAAAACGTGCCACCAATCATGACCACTACCTTCATTATTCAAAGCATCATATACATATTCGCGTGCATTTTTGACGATCAACTCTCTATTTTCCATAGTAAAACATCTCCTTTGCAATTAGATATCTATCATTTTTCCTTGCTCAACATATGTGTGGTATGCTGTGACGATCTGTGAGAATTCTGTTCCTTATCTAAAGCTCAATTCGGTTTGTTTCTCTTGTTGGATCAAATATTTTAATTCAGCAAAGCTCTCGAGCTCCAACTTCTTTAACATTCGGAAAATCCTTGCCCGTGAAACATATAATTTTTTAGCTAACTCATTACTAGTCAAACTATCCCACGCAAGATCGACTTTTTGCAAAGCTGTGATCATTTGGTGTTCTTGCTCGGTCAATTCCTGATAATGTCGGTTGATACGTATTAATAGATCCATCATCTTATCCCTGTTTTTCCAGTTCGCTTTAATTCTACAAAATACTTTTCCATTACACCAACCATTCACCTTTTAAACCATATTTCTATTTAAAAAACTTTTATTGTTCGTGTTTTACCAGTAGATTTATTTAAAAATAAATGCTAAAATCAACGCTTGTAGGGGTAGGAATTTATGCGTTACGGGCTTATGGAACGGAATGTGAACGTAAGCAGAAAGCTAAACCGTCATTTTAGCTGCGTGTATCTTCCGCATTCACCAATGATCTAACCATTACTGGTGCTTGTCTCCCCCCAAATTATTTTTAGGGAGATGTTTTTTTATGACGAATTTATCTTGGAGAAGTCCAAAACTCACGACACGAACGGTCACTTTAGCAGCGATGCTCATCGCTTTGCAGACGGTTTTGAGTAAGATCTCATTTGGTTCTGATAATCTGGTCAAATTCGGGCTTGGCTTTATGGGCACGACTTTGATCGGATACTTTCTAGGGCCTTGGCTTGGCGGTGTTGCTTTAGTCATTGGCGACTTGATCAAGAATACTTTATTCTCGACGGGAAGCACGTTTTTTATCGGTTTTACTTTTAGTGCCTTTATCACTGGCTTGATCGCTGGCGCTTTTCTTTACCAACAAAAAGTTACTTGGCAACGTCTCGCTGTTTACCAATTCGTTCAGATCTTCGTGTCTAATATCTTCTTCAATACTCTATGGATCCATCTGATGTACCAAGCACCTATCTGGGAACTGTTGAGCGTTCGCGGACCTAAAAACTTGATCATGTGGCCGATCGAAGCTGCGATCAGTTTCTTGATCTTGCGTGCTGTTTCACGTTTAGACAGTCGCTTAATGCACTAATTTAGTTATTCCACCGATCAAGTGTGCGCTTGGTCGGTTATTTTTTACAACAAAAAGCCACATCGAACATGATGTGACTTGAATTTTAATCAATGATCAAATGGACCTGTCTTTTTAACTCAGGCAATACCTCTTTAACAAACCACGGATTTTTACTTTGCCAAAGTTTGTTACGAGGCGAAGGATGAACTAACGGAAAGTACTCTGGCAAATATGCCCGATAATTGCGCACAACATCGGTCAATTTCGCTGTACTTTTGAGGTGTAAATAATGTTTTGTCGCATAACTTCCCACTAACAGTGTCAGTTCGATATTAGGCATCTGTTCTAACAACAATGGATGCCATTTTTTAGCAAAATCTTTTCGTGGCGGTAGATCACCACTTTTACCCTTGCCTGGAAAATAAAAATCCATCGGCAAGATCGCAAAATCTTTTGACTGATAGAATTCTTCCCGGGAAACTCCCATCCAAGCCCGTAAATTATCACCACTAGGATCATTCCAAAACAACCGTGTATCCTGCGCTCGTTTTCCCGGTGCTTGTCCCACGATCAAGATCTTAGCTTCTTTTGGGGCTACATATAATGGATCGATCCCAGCTTGCGTATATTTTTTATTCGCGGGATCATTTTTTATCGCTTCAAATATCTTATCTTGCATATCGTTCACCTGTCCTTATCCATAGCCTAGCACACCAATAAAAAAAGTGCCACACAAATGCGTGACACCAAGCCTTTGACGCGACCGCCAAAGCGCCCCTGCCAAGGAACTATATTATACCACGTTTATTTCATCGTGGTCGCATAGATCCGGCGTTCTTTTTGCTCGAATGCTTTCATGAAATCAACTAGAGCCTTTACTCCCTCAAATGGAAAGGCATTATACATGCTTGCCCGCATCCCGCCAGCCAAGACATGCCCTCGGATATTTTTTAGCCCGTTTTTCTCAGCTTGGGTGATGAATTTTTCATCAAGCTCTTTACTTCCTGTCGTAAAAGGAACATTGGTCAACGAACGATCAGGTGCATGTGCCGTTCCCAAAAAGAGTTTTGAGTTATCCAACATATCATATAAAAGTGCCGTTTTAGCCTCATTTTGTTGCTGCATCTGCTTTACGCCCCCCTGTTTTTTCAACCATTGAAAAACTAGACCAGCCGCATAGATCGGAAAAACCGGTGGTGTATTTAAATTAGAGTCACGTTTGATCAACTTCACATAATCAAGCATTGAAGGCAGGTCTTGTTCTTTGTCTAAAAGAGATTCTTTAACGATCACCAACGTCAATCCAGCTGGACCGATATTTTTTTGCGCACTAGCATACAAGAGACCATACTTTTTGACATCATGTTGATAGCCCAAAATATTTGAAGAGATATCGCCGACGATCGTTTGCCCTTGTAATTCAGGCAATTTACGATACATCGTCCCTTCGATCGTGTTATTGATCGTCAAATGTACATAATCATAAGGTCTATCCAAGGCGATCTCGTGTGGCAAACGGGTATAAGCAGAACTTTTTCCTGAAGCGACCACATCGACCCTGCGCTCAGGTACAAGTCGCGCATCCGCGATCGCTGTTTGCGACCAATGTCCTGTGTCGACAAAAGCAATATTTTTCGTCTTCCGGGCTAGATTCAACGGTACCGTCGTAAATTGTGTCGATGCCCCTCCTTGTAAAAATAAGATCTTGTAATCTTTAGGAACAGCTAAAAGCTCTCTTAGATCAGCTTTAGCAGTTTGAAACATCTCTTCATATAGCACTGAACGATGGCTGATCTCCATCACACTCATCTCACTATCGCGATAGGATACCAACTCAGCTTGGATCTGAGCTACCACTTCGGGGGGCATCATTGCCGGTCCCGCTGAAAAATTATACACTCTTGACATTTTCTCCTCCTGGTCTGCTCTCTCCCGGGCAGTCTGAAAACACGTCTGGCGGCACTGTGTTCTGCCGTTTCCAGTTCATCCGGGGCAGTTTACTCCGCAACATAGTTATCATAATCGTTTCCGGCACTTTAGTCAAGTACATTGCTAAATTATTTTATCGGCGCCCCTTTTCACAAAGCAGCCGTTCAGACAAGGGATTGCATGGTTCCTTAATAAAACATGATCACCGGAGTCCCCACTTCCGCCATCTCGTAGAGCTGCGACATCACATCCGAAGGTGTGTTGATACATCCGTGGGAACCGTTGGTCTTGTAAATCTGGCCGCCGAATCTGGCACGCCAGCTGGCGTCGTGAATCCCCACATTTCCCTTCACGGGCATCCAGTATTTCACAAAAGAGGCATAGTCCGCCCCCCGCAGGGTTCTGTTCCGCTCCTTGGCATAGACAAAATTGATGCCCTGGGGTGTTCCCATTCGTCTGCCCGTGTTGCCTGTAACCACATCCGTATCCAGAATCAGTTCCCCGTCTTCGTAGTAATACATTTTCTGTTCCGTCATGTCAATTTCGATATAAGTGCCGCCGATATCATCCAGCCCGCGCACATATCCCTGCTGGACATAGGCGGGCACATGGGGCATTTCCCCCGGCGGCGACATTCCCCGGAGCGTTTCCAGCAGGTAAGCTGTTTCTGCCTCCACGTCAAGTTTTGTGCCGTAGGTGACATATTTCACCGTGACCTTTTCTCCCCTGGTGGCGTCAAATACCCGCTCCGTGCCGCAGGTGTCATATTGCATGGCAAGGGCTTCCACCCACTCCCGGACTTTTTCCTCGCCCACAGTCACGTTTCCCCGTTCATCCAGTACCGGCAGGCCGTCTCCCGGCCCGCATTCCAGAAAACCCCCTGCTATTTCCGGGGTAAATGCAATCTGTTCCGCCCCCATGTCAAACACCATCCCGCTGCACTGTTCCTGGAAAGCGCATATCCCGGCCCAGAGTTCCCGCTGTTTTTTATCCGCTTCCCTGTCAGGAAGGTCGTCATAGCAGCCCCCCTGGGAAAGGTTCACGTTTGTCTGTCCTTTTTCCAGGCATTCTTTCAGATAGGCATACGCCTTCTCCAGGTCCAGCCGTGCCAGATTGCCATCCTGCAGGATGAATCCTTCTTCCGAACGGCATACCGACACACCGTATTCTTTTTCCCGTTCTTCCGCCACAAAGGGAAGCTTCTCAAAATAATCCCGGAATTTCTCCTCTTCCACCGCATACCAGCCGGCTGTCAGCTCTGCCGTGACGGTCTTGTGCAAATTCTCCAGCCAGCCTGCGGAGGCGTTGCGCCGCAGATAGGAATTCAGTTCCGACGTAAAATCCGGCCGGATTCCCGCCTCGTCCTGGTCTATTTCCCAGGAGACACCATCCGCATCCACCACGGAAAGCTTTGCCGGCTCCTGTGAATTTACCAGTTCCCCATTGACCTGCTCCACACTTTTTCCGGTACAGTAAATGCCGTTGATCCAGGTGTTTACCGGAAAATTGCCGCGGTAATAGAGAGCCAGCGCAAAGTAGCCCGCCAGCCCCAGCAAAATACCGCCCAATAGAAAAAATGCCAGAAAACGAAATAACTTTTTCATATTTTTATCCGTTTTTCCCCGCCAGGTCTTCCCCGTCAAATACCTCCGAAATAGGCGCGCCTGCCGGCACCATGGGGAAGACTTTGTCATCCTCCGGAATCATACATTCGATCAGCACCGGCGCCTTCAGGGAAATCGCCTTCTCCAGGGCGGGAGCCATTTCCTCTTTCTCCGTGACGCGGATGGCGGCACAACCCAGGCCTTCCGCCACCTTGCAGAAATCCACCTTGTCATGGAGCACTGTCTGGGAATACCGCTTCCCGTAAAACAGGGTCTGCCACTGACGCACCATTCCCAGCACATGGTTGTTGATGACCACCTGGATGATGGGAATCTGATAACGGCTTGCGGTGGCCAGCTCGTTCATGTTCATACGAAAGCACCCGTCGCCCGCAATGTTGATGCAGAGTTTGTCGGGCTGTCCCAGCTGTGCGCCGATGCAGGCGCCCAGGCCGTAGCCCATGGTTCCCAGACCCCCTGACGAAAGAAAGGTGCGGGGTCTGGTGTAGCGGTAATACTGGGCCGCCCACATCTGATGCTGTCCCACATCCGTGGTGATCAGCGCCTCTCCCCCGGTAACCTTGTCTATGGTTTCTATGACATAGGGGCAGGATAACCGGGAATCGTCATATTTCAGGGGATATTTCGTTTTCAGTTCCGCGATGGTTCCCATCCATTCCGGATGGTGCTGTCGGGTCAGCTTTCCGTTCAGCTTCTGCAGCACCAGTTTTAAATCTCCCACCAGACTCACGTCCGCCCGGATATTTTTGTTGATTTCCGCGGCATCGATATCCACATGGATAATCTTCGCGCCCTCCGCAAATTTTCCGGGATTGCCGATCACTCTGTCGGAAAATCTGGCTCCCAGGGCAATCAGCATGTCGCACTGGCTTACGCCCAGGTTGGATGCCTTGGTGCCGTGCATGCCGATCATGCCGGTATAGCGCTCACTCCTGCCGTCAAAACCGCCTTTTCCCAGAAGGGTGTCACACACCGGCGCATCGATCAGATCCGCAAATTCCGCCACTTCCCGGCAGGCATCCGAGACAATTGCCCCGCCCCCCAGGTAAATATATGGTTTTTTTGCCGCCATAATGCATTCTGCCGCATTTTGTATCTCTTCTTCCGTAAAACGGCACAGTCTTTCCGGTTCGGCAGCCGGCATGGGAGTGTATTCACAGACCGCCGCCGTCACATCCTTGGTGATATCCACCAGCACGGGACCCGGCCGCCCGGTCCTGGCTATGACAAAAGCCCTCCTGATGGTGTCTGCCAGCTCTTCCACATTTTTTACAATATAGCCATGCTTTGTGATGGGCATGGTCACGCCCGCAATGTCCACCTCCTGAAAACTGTCCTTTCCCAGCATGGGAAGGGTCACATTGGCCGTGATGGCCACTACAGGAATGGAATCCATGAAAGCGGTGGCGATGCCCGTCACCAGGTTGGTGGCACCCGGGCCGCTGGTGGCCATGCATACTCCCACCTTTCCGGTAGCCCTGGCATAGCCGTCCGCCGCGTGGGCAGCCCCCTGCTCGTGGGATGTCAGGATGTGCCTGATCTCGTCTCTGTGACCGTAAAGCGCATCATATATATTTAAAATGGTTCCGCCCGGATAGCCGAATACCGTGTCGACTCCCTGCTCCTTCAAACATTCCACAACAATCTCTGATCCGTTTAACAGCATATTTGTTTTCCTTTCTTATTCCAGTACCGTACCTTTCTTGCAGAGATATTTACGGCCCCATCATTTTTAGTTGCGGATTTCCAGTACCGCACCGCGGTTGCCGCTGGTGACCAGTTCACGGTACCTGCTCAGGTATCCCGTGGTTATTTTCGGTTCCTTGGGTTGCCATTTTTCCCGTCTCTGGGCAAGTATACTGTCAGACACCAGGATATCCAGCCTGTTTTCGGGTATGTTGATGCTGATCAGGTCTCCTTCCTCCACCAGGGCGATGGGGCCGCCTACCGCCGCCTCCGGGGAAACATGTCCGATGGAGGCGCCCCTGGATGCACCCGAAAAACGTCCGTCCGTGATCAGCGCCACGCTGGATCCCAGCCCCATGCCGGCTATGGCAGAGGTGGGATTGAGCATCTCACGCATGCCCGGGCCGCCCTTGGGGCCCTCGTACCGGATGACCACCACATCTCCCGCCACAATTTTTCCGCTCTTGATGGCATCGATGGCATCCTCTTCACAGTCAAACACCCTGGCCGGTCCCTGATGCACCAGCATCTCAGGCACCACTGCGGAACGCTTCACCACGCCGCTGTCAGGTGCCAGATTGCCCTTCAGTATGGCAATTCCGCCGGTCTCGGAATAAGGATTTTCCACCGGGCGGATGACTTCCGGATTCAGATTGCGGCAGTCGCGGATGTTTTCGCCGATTGCCGTGCCGTTCACGGTCATGCAGTCGAGATGGAGAAGTTTTTTCTTCGTCAGTTCGTTCATTACCGCATAGACACCGCCTGCCTCATTCAAATCTTCCATGTAAGTAGGGCCTGCCGGCGCCAGATGGCACAAATTGGGGGTCTTCGCGGATAATTCATTTGCAATGTCCAGATCCAGCTTCACGCCGGCCTCCCTGGCAATGGCCGGTATGTGCAGCATGGTATTGGTGGAACAGCCCAGCGCCATGTCCACTGTCAGGGCGTTCATAAAGGCATCCTGGGTCATAATGTCCCGGGGCCTGATGTCCTTTTCCACCAGTTCCATAATCTTCATGCCCGCGTGCTTTGCCAGACGGATGCGGTCAGAATAAACCGCCGGGATGGTGCCGTTGCCCTTTAATCCCATGCCGATGGCCTCCGTCAGACAGTTCATGGAATTGGCTGTATACATACCGGAGCAGGAGCCGCAGGTAGGGCATACCTTCTCCTCATATTCGCAGAGTTCCTCCATGGTCATGGTGCCCGCAGCCACGCTTCCCACCGCCTCGAACATGGAAGAAAGGCTCTTCTTCTGCCCGCGGACACGGCCCGCAAGCATGGGACCCCCGGACACAAAGATGGTGGGGATGTTCACCCTGGCCGCAGCCATCAGCAGACCCGGCACATTTTTGTCACAGTTGGGAATACATACCAGACCGTCGAAACCGTGCGCCAGCGCCATACATTCCGTGCTGTCCGCAATCAGGTCCCTGGTCACAAGGGAATACTTCATGCCCACATGTCCCATGGCAATACCATCGCACACTGCGATGGCAGGGAACATAATGGGCGTGCCTCCCGCCATGGCAACCCCCAGCTTCACCGCTTCCGCAATCTTGTCAAGATTCATATGGCCCGGTACAATTTCATTATAGGAGCATACAATGCCGATAAGGGGACGCGCTCTCTCCTCCTCCGTAATACCAAGGGCATTAAAAAGACTTCTGTGGGGCGCCTGCGCGGTGCCCGCCTTTACTGCATCACTTCTCATGTTTTACCCCGTTTCTGCACAGCCTTTTATGCACGGCAGAGTCTGCGGATGCTGTGCGGACGCAAACTCCGGATTAAATATTTTCAGTCTTATACTTCCCCGCCCGTTTGGGCGGGCTCAATGGCCAAAATGAAAAATCCTCTTTCAGGCTGATATGATATCTCATTCCGCCCGGACGCGCTCTGCCAGCAGGCTGCCCATTCTGCTGCAGCCCACCTTTGTACAGCCCTCCGAATAGATATCAGCCGTGCGGTACCCTTCTGCCAGCACCTGTTTTACCGCCCGTTCCACGGCCTCCGCCTCTTTGTCCAGGTCAAAACTGTAACGCAGCATCATGGCCGCGCTCAGGACCGTGGCTATGGGATTGGCAATGTCCTGCCCCGCGATATCCGGCGCGGAGCCATGGCTGGGCTCATACAGACCGAATTTGCTGTCATTGAGGCTGGCGCTGGCAAGCATTCCGATGGAACCCGTCACCATGCTGGCCTCGTCCGAAAGGATGTCGCCGAACATATTCTCTGTCAGGATCACGTCAAACTGGGCCGGATCCTTCACCAGCTGCATGGCACAGTTGTCCACCAGCATATGTTCCAGCTTCACCTCCGGATAATTCCCGGCAACCTCTTCCACCACTTTCCTCCACAGTCTGGAGGAATCCAGCACATTGGCCTTGTCCACGCTTGTAACCTTCTTCCGGCGCTTCATGGCAATGTCAAAGCCTTTTACGGCAATCCTGCGGATCTCGTTCTCGTCATAGGTCAGGGTGTCCACGGCTTTCATGACGCCGTTTTCCTGGAAGGTTTTCCGCTCGCCGAAATAAAGTCCTCCCGTAAGCTCCCGCATGATCATCATGTCAAAACCGGCCCTGCTGATCTCCTCCTTCAGGGGGCAGGCTCCCGCCAGTTCGTCATAAAGCACCGCGGGACGCAGGTTTGCAAACAGATTCAGGGCCTTGCGGATTGCCAGAAGCCCTGCCTCCGGACGCAGATTGGGAGGCAGTTTGTACCAGGGTGACGTGGTGGTGTCGCCGCCTATGGAACCCATCAGCACCGCGTCCGCCGCCTTTGCCCTGGCAACGGCATCCTCCGTCAGCGGCACCCCGTGCACGTCAATGGAAGCGCCTCCCATGAGAATATCCTCAAACATCATTTTGTGTCCGAAAACTTCCGCCGTTTTCTCCAGCACCTTTTTCGCTTCCCGGACAATCTCCGGCCCGATGCCGTCACCGGGAATACATGTAATATGTAATTCCATATGCCTCAATTCCTTTCTCCTGCCTGCGGCAGCGTCTCAGTCAATCCATCTGTTTCCTGCACAACTTATTTTGATACGTCAGCGTGCAAAAGTATTTCTTATTATCATAACTGATATGAGGGCAAATAGCAATAAAAAATAATCTGCATTTGGAATTTTTAAGGTTTTTCCTCCATTTTCAAGTGAATTGCAGTATTTTCTCCCGCAGCATCCTTTAGCACTTTCAGCAGCAGGACTGCATATCTGCCCAGTTTTTCCTCCAAAAGCGGCATCTGTAAAATACATATTTCCGCCTCTTCCCGAATATCTGTCAGACAGTCATACAAAGCGTCCAGATTCCTCCCATACCATTCCGGAAACCCCAGTGAACCCGCCAGTGTGTCATGCAGCTGATTTTTATGCACAATCCGCTCTCCGTCCAAAATACATTTTTTCATATTTACCCCCATATCGACGCTGTCGGCGCAAAGCCTCCTGGAATCTGGCATTTCTTCCGTGATAAGAAGCCGCATGCCTGGCCACACATCAACGGGTGACAATCAGAATTCCTGCCGGCAACACCCTTTCGCAATGTTACACCGCTTACTCTTCTCCGTATAAAAGTTCAAAGGACTCATAATGATCCTCCGTATAATAAATCAAACCATCATTGGAAAATACAATCCGTTTCGCCCCCCGCCTGTCCTCTCCAAGGGTATCGATATCGCATTCCGTGTAGGTTCGCCCGTCCTTTTCCGGCAATAACCCCTCATAATTACCAAAACGGTTACCGCCGATACATTTGCCCGGGGCATAAGGCTCCAGCGAACCGCCTTCCCACCCCAACTTCTCCGCTTCTTTTTTGGTAATGAAGTTAGAAGGCAGGCAGCCGTACAGGTGTATGTACAATGCGACATCATCCCTGGATGTATATACACCGTCTTCCGGCAGTTCGCCGCTTTCCGCCGAATCCGCATTTGAACCGCCTCCTGAATCGGAAGTACCGGATCTGTCCGTTTCCTGCCCTGCCGCTTCGACCATATCGGATTCCGTTCCTCCCTCGGCCGCTCCCCTTGTGTCTGTATATTCTTCGTCCCCGGATGCGCCTTCAGACGGTTTTGCGTCCGCCAAGGTGTCAATGCCTGCACCGGGCGGTGCCGTCGGATCACCTGGTTTCCCTGCCTCACAGCCCGCCAATATAAACGCCAGCAAACACACCATGAATAATTTCAGCCACTTTTTCATTCTGCTTTAACCCCTTTCTGAATCAGCAATACCGCTCCCATATTAACCCGCACTTTCCCCGCCCCCGGAACCGGATTTTATGAATTTGTTCACCGATACGCCCATGAACCTCAGCCGGAAAACAGTACCTACCTTTGCGCCTGCCTGCTCTCTTCAATATTTGATGGATTACTTCAGGCAAAACGCCCAGATTTCGGATTTCTTGAAAATAAGAATTTTTGAAATTCTGAGCCTATGGTAACACATTCGTGAGAGCTTTGCAACTCTTTTTCCATTTTTGAATTCAGCCTTCAGCCGTATTTCTGTAACAGTTCAGACAGGGCGCTGAACTGCTGCGAGAATGCACACAAAACGCGAAAAGAATGCGTTTTGGCGCCCGCAAGT
>OFFW01000268.1_pt1 | contig 39756 bp, 37 predicted proteins | sample 1521501 | NCBI WGS metagenome assembly OFFW01 (sample SAMEA3504107, study PRJEB24116) | mouse gut metagenome | biome: mouse gut; feature: mouse-associated habitat; material: faeces | place: Denmark | collected 2011
CCTCCCGAGGCATCTACATCCTCCGCGCAGGCACCACAACCCGCCGCATCACCATCTAACCCCCCGTAGAGACGGGATAGCATCCCGTCTCACCCCGTCTCACCCCATCTCACATCCGTCTCACCCCATCTCACATCCGTCTCTCACCCCACTCTACCACACCCCACAATCACATCACATCCAGTCTCACCACCGCCCATCTCTCCCATATCACGCCAACATTATCCCCGACATAAAACCAGAACAGGCACCGGCTTTTGCCGGTGCCTGTTTCATACCCATATATTCTCAATCCCTCACGCCCCTCCCTGCGCCAAGGAATCAAATTTGGAAATCAACCTTGCAAGTTCCTCCTCGCTACCGAACCTGAATGTAATCTGCCCCTTCCCATGGCGGTCGCATGAAAACTTCACAGGCGTTTGGAAAGCCGACGACAAATGTTTTTTCAACAGGTCGAAATCATGATTGCCTAACCGTCCACCGTTGTCAGCGGCATCATCAGCGGCCTCGGCCTCATCTTTTCTGCCTTTCCCTTCCTGGTAAGCCTTGACCAGCTCCTCTACCTTGCGAACAGACAGACCTTGCTTCAGGATTTCCTTATAAATTTTCAACTGCACGGACGGATTATCGACCGACAACAGCGCACGCGCATGCCCCATATCCACCCGTTTGTCACGCAGCCCGAGCTGCACCTCGGCGGGAAGCTTGAGCAACCGCAGGAAATTGGCCACAGTAGCCCGCTTCTTGCCGATACGATCCGACAGGCGCTCTTGCGTCAGGCTATACTGGTCGATAAGCTTTTTGAAAGTCAGGGCTATCTCGATAGCGTTTAAGTCCTCACGCTGGATATTCTCTATCAATGCCATTTCAGTCAGTTCCGCCTCGTTGGCAGTGCGTATATATGCCGGAACCGAAGTAAGCCCCGCACGCTGTGCTGCACGGTAGCGTCGCTCACCGGCAATAATCTGATAGCTGTCAGGCCCTGTTTTGCGCAGCGAAAGCGGCTGGATTATGCCAAGTTCGCGAATCGACGAGGCAAGCTCGTCAAGCGCCTCCTCATCGAAAGTTGTGCGCGGCTGTTCGGGATTGGGCGAAATCTGCGAAAGCTCGATGTCGTTAATGGCCGACGTTCCACGTGCAGGGGTATCGTCCATGGAAATCAACGAATCCAGGCCACGTCCCAAAGCGCTCCGATGTTGTGCCATAGTATATTCTGTCAGTTAGATGGTTTTTAATAAAATCTGTCACATCCCGGCTGTCCGAGGGCATGTGCAGGGTTCTCCCCCCTTTGTCAAACGCCCTTTCAACAGTCAGTGTTTGGTTACAAGTTCTTTGGCGAGGGCGATATGCGAAGTCGCGCCACGGCTTTCAGGGTCATAAAGCAATGCCGGAAGCCCGTGCGAAGGAGCCTCGCTCAAACGTATATTACGGGGAATCACGGTGTTGAACACCATATCGCCAAAGTGGCTTTTCAGCTCCTCGTAAATCTGGTTGGCCAGGCGCAGACGCGCATCATACATCGTGAGAAGGAACCCCTCTATTTCAAGCCCGGGATTCAGTTTCGACTTGATGATGCGGATGGTGTTAAGCAATTTGCTGATTCCCTCCAATGCGAAATATTCCGCCTGCACAGGGATAATTACCGAATCGGCAGCCGTAAGGGCGTTGACCGTTATCAGCCCCAGCGAAGGCGAACAGTCAATCAGCACATAGTCATATTTAGGCGCCACGGCACCCAACAGACGCGCCATCACCTTTTCCCTGTCAGGCTTGTTAATCAGCTCAAGCTCGGCACCGGCAAGGTCGATACGCGACCCTACGAGGTCGAGACCTTCGACACATGTAGCAACCTGCGACCCGTCGACAGGATACTCATCGACCAGGCATTCATAAATCGACGACTGCATCTCCCTGGGGTCGATACCGTAGCCCGATGTTGCGTTAGCCTGGGGGTCGGCATCAATTATAAGCACACGCTTCCCAAGCTTGGCAAGCGATGCAGCAAGATTGATGGTGGTGGTGGTTTTTCCCACCCCCCCCTTCTGATTTGCTATTGCGATGATTTTACCCATTTCAGTTCACTGTTTGTTTGATGCAAAGTAACGGATTTCCAGCGGTTGGCGCAAAAATTCAGCCCCCATTTCAAACCGATTTGTTGATAACTGACACCTATTGTTGATAACTGCCGGCACCCGCAAGCCTGCAAGCCGGAAGCGCAATCAGCCCCAGACAGGCAGGCGTGCCGTGTCACACCGCCCCATCGCCACAGACCCACCCTTCAAAGGCTTCACTATTAGGGATTGCCTTATTGGCTTACAACATCTTTTGCGTATCTTTGTACCATGAAACCACTTATTCTTATTACCAACGACGACAGCATCGAGGCCAAGGGACTGCGCCACCTCGTTGATTGTGTGCGCACCATGGGCGACATATATGTCGTGGCTCCCAACCAACCCCACTCCGGGCAATCGTCGGCTTTTACCGTCAACGCGCCACTGCGCATCATAGAGCACCCCGACTATAACGACGCCGTGATGCGGTCAGTCACAGGCACACCTGTCGATTGTGTGAAACTTGCCATGCACCATGTGCTTCCGCGACGCCCCGACATCATCCTGTCAGGTATCAACCACGGCTCAAATGCCGGGAACTCGATAATATATTCAGGCACTATGGGTGCCGCACTCGAAGGGTGTATGCTGGGAATCCCATCCGTAGGCTATTCCTTGCTCCACCATTCGCTGAAAGCCGACTTTTCGGAATGCACACCCTATATCACCGATATAACCGGACGGGTTCTGGCCGAAGGCCTCCCCGACGGGGTCTGCCTGAACGTCAATTTCCCTGCAAAGGTAAAAATCGAGGGAGCTAAAGTGGTGCGTGCGGCACGCAGCCACTGGACAGAGGAATATCAGGAATACACCGACCCGCACGGCAAACCGTTTTTCTGGCTGACCGGCCGTATAATCAACGAAGAGCCTGAAAATGCCGATACCGACCTGTATTGGCTCGACCGGCACTTCGCCACAATAGTCCCGGCACGCGCAGACCAAAATGCCACCGATGCCATCAACGATATAAGTTCCCTGCTGAACCTGTAAGTCCGGCCAGAGGATCTGCCCCTCGCCGCAGACACGCAAAAACACCGCTATACCGGAATCTTAAGCACCTGTCCGATCTGCAGCATATCGCTTGTAAGCCCGTTTAACCGCCTGATGGCGTCCACCGTCGTGCCGTACCGGTTCGCCAGAAGCCACAACGTATCCCCGGAACGCACCGTGTAGGTGATATACTGCTGCGTCTGCGAAACCGGGATCTTAAGCACCTGCCCGATCTGCAGCATATCGCCTGTAAGCCCGTTCAGCTGTCTGATGGCGTCCACCGTCGTACCGTACCGGTTCGCCAGAAGCCACAGCGTATCCCCGGAACGCACCGTGTAGGTGATCACATTTCCCGGGTCGGGCGACGGGGACGGCGAAGGTCCGGGCTGCGGAACATTCTGGTTGATACCCTGCCAGGTTTCATACAGGGCATTCCAGGTCGCGCGCCCCACTATCCCGTCCGGCACCAGCCCCATTCTCTGCTGGAAGGCAACCACCGCCTGCTTCGTACCGCTGCCGAATACTCCGTCCTGTGCGGGCGCCGGAATGCCCGGATAATATTCGGAGATGACATTCAAAAGATACTGCAGCGTGACCACATCCTGCCCGGCGGAACCCTGCCTGAGCACGGCAGAGGGCGGGACCGTGCCGATCCCCAGCGTATTGCCCTCACTGTCCAGCTCTGCCAGCCTCGCCACCGCCGTATAGAGGCTGGAAATCTTGTACCAGGTGGACTTCCCCACAATACCGTCGCTGGCCAGATTAAAGACACTCTGGAATTTCGTAACGGCCGCCCTGGTGCTCTCACCGAAGGTGCCCGGCGCATCGGTGATCACCGGAATGGCCGGATAATTCCTTCGGATCCTGCCCAGATAGGTTTGTATCGTCTGCACATCCAGCCCCGAGCTGCCCACCCGCAGCGGCGTCCCCGGATATGAGGAGAGCATATTCGTCATGATATTCGTCTCCGCGATCTCAATATCGTCCGGATAATAGGTACGCAGGATCGCCAGCGGCGTCTTCCCCTGCTCCGCCAGCGTCACCGTTCCCCACTGGGATAAGCCCTGACAGGTAGCGGTGGTGCCGTTGCAGAAGGAAGTAAAGTACGGCGCGCTCTGTCCTTTTCTGCGGACATATTCATTGAAGATCTCATCCACGATCCGGCTGATGGAGCCATAGATCGGCCTGCCGTATACAAAAGCCTGATCATAGGCCGTACTGTTGGTGATGTCAAAGGGATACCCCTTGCTCCTGTACCACTCCGTGTAAACCCTGTTAAGGGCAAAGGTGATGATCGCGTAGATGTTGGCTCTGAGCGCCGCCTCCGGCCACGCCGGATAGATCTCACTGCTGGCCACATTCTTGACATAATCGGGAAAGGTAACCTGCACATTGGACGCCGAAGAAGCCGGCGTGCCCAGATGGACCGTGATCGGGTTCGGAATCACCACCTGCCGCAGCACATACGACGAATCTTCCGGTGCCGGCCCTTCCTGTCTGCGCTCTCCCGACATGCTGACCGCAGGCGCTCCGACCGCAATCTGCGTCTGCACCTGCCGGCCCTGCCCCGCCTGCATCGGTACGAGCGTCACCGGCAGCACCGCCTCCTCCCCGTCATAGATCGGGATATCCGCTACGTAAACGGAATCAAACCCTTCCGCCTGCGCAAGCACATTGTAGCTGACAAAGGGTGTGCCCGTAAAATCCTCATTCAGGGAAAACCTCTTGTCCACCGTTTCAAGAGGCACCCGTCTCGTCTCCCCGTTCTCGTCCGTCCGCAGCTCATAGACATGGTTCTGCTCATCATCCAGCACGGTGACAAGCACGCCCGCAAGCGGCACCGCGTCGTGGGCAGTCCTCGTCTGCATCGTTAAATAGCCGATAGCCATAACTCTTCATTCTCCTTTTCGCATAAGCAATGCGCAGATACGGCTGCACATTCTTTCATATGCTATAGAGTATGATAAGATATGGCTATCAGTTACAACATAAGACTATTAAAATACAAAGCACCGCGTTTAATTCACAACGCCGTCGTCCGTTCTCGTCCACACGATGTTCTGGCTGATCATCTGGTCGATATCCATGCCGATGATCTCCGATGCCCTTGCCTTGACGATTCCTTCATTGGCCGTCCCCAGATTCTTGTAGATCTCATATGCCGGCTTCCTGTTACCGCTCAGGTCATATAATCCCAGAGCCAGATTGCTTTCCATCTCGTGCGCATCGTCGGTCTGCCGGAACAACATAAACGCATCCACATCCGGCAGAGAAGCCGCCTTCAAATACCCGTAGGCAATGGATGCCTCCTGCGCCTCGTCGCCAAAACTTGATGTATAACCGATCTCCGCCAGGGAAATACTGCGCACCTGCCCCTCCGGATTCAGGAACTGTGTCCTGTGCATATAGTCGATCAACAGGTCGATATTCTGCATCGTGATATAGGGCGTTGACAGATCCCTGCCCACCCACACTGCAGGGCCGTTCCAGGCGTAAGGATCATACAGCGGGGAATTGTAGGGATGATAGGAAAGTCCCCAGTCGATATTGCCCTCTCTGTTGATATAGTAGTTAAACTGATCCAGATAATCTCTGGCCAGGAAACTGCCCGGATTGGATTTCCTGTTCCACTCCTGGTCAATGGAATTGTAGACATTCACATTGGCATTGGCGCTCTTTAATTCATTGTAGAGAAGCCGGAATGCCTTCACATAGATATTCACATTAAAATCCAGCGAATCAGAGCTGGTATACCACCAGGAAGTCCTGGCATTGACTTCATTGCCCACGATCCAGTTGTCCACCTGCCCATGGCCGGCCTGACCGGAATAGCGCTGTCCTAAAAACGCGCCGATCGCTTTGATATGGTTGGTTCCCGCAGCATCCTCCACGTTCAGCGCATAGCCGGGACAGTCCCCGCCTGCTGCCATCGGATGGATCAGATCCTGCGTATAAGGACTTTTCCCACCGTTTAAAAGAACCATCGTCACCTGCATACCGTAGACATTCAGGCTTCTGATCATGGAGTCAAACTTGCCCACCATGCCGCCGTCAAAATACCAGGTCTGTCCGTTATAGTCAAAAGGAATCGCGCCCGGAACGGATGCGTCGGCGCAGATATCGTCCACATACATGTTATAGACGATCTGTTTGACACCCAGCTCCTGCAGCTCCTCTTTGGATGCCTTCGTCAGATCCGGCAGGAGTCCCTTGATACCGGCATCCATCCTCGCAGAAGTGAAAGCGGCGATTGCCTCCGGATTGGTAATATAATGCTCATCGCTGACCTGCACCATCTGCCCGCCCTGCTTCACGGCAATCAGAAACTTCCGGCTCAGATTGGACTGCTCGGTATTGTACTGCAGCGGAAAACTGACAGAGACAGACGTCCCTGCCGGCACGGTAGCCACAACCTGCCCGGTCGTGCCGTCCTGCCACACTTCATCCGCATAGACATAATAATTGCCGTCGTCGGTGGCGGGCACCCTGCCTGTGCTGACCTGACACACCACGTCCCCGCCGGAGATCTTACAGGAGTCGATCGAAACCGGACGCCCCTCCGCCCTGGCCATAAGCGTACAGCCCGGCGATACCACCATGGCTCCCACTGCCAGGATCACAGCCGCCAGCGCCGCAAACAACACTGACCCTACACTTCTTCTTTCACTTCTGTCTCTCTTCATCTTTCCTCTGCCTGCCCCTCTGTTCTTCCATCTTGTGCAACGGGCGGTTTCCGTCTTCTTCACTGCAAAGCCGCCGGAGCCAGACCGTTACCATCTTGTCGGATTTTATCTTAAGATACGTTCACGCTATTTATTATAGCTGTAAAAATCCGGATAAGCAACCTGTGTTTTACGCTTAAGAGAATTTTAATTTTTTATCCTGTTATTCACAACGCCTCCCCGGGATTCACATGCACCATGATGTGTTTTACCTTGGGAAAATTCTTCTCTATCGCATCATGCACCCGTTCCGCGATGCCGTGCGCCTCCCTGAGCGTCTTGCTGCCGTCCACCCGTATCTCGATATCCACATAGATCTTATTGCCAAACACCCGTGTATGCAGAAGGTCTATGCCCTGCACACCGTCCTGCCCGGCGGCGCACTCCCTGAATGCCATCTCCACCTCTTCGCTGCAGGCCTTATCCACCATCTTGTTCACCGCGTCCATAAAGATCTCATAAGCTGCCTTCTCGATAAAAAAGCAGATCACCACGCTGGCTGCCGGATCCGCAATGGGAAAGCCCATTCTTGAGCCTGCGATACCGATCAACGCGCCCACCGACGACAGCGCGTCGGAACGGTGGTGCCACGCATCCGCCAGCAGCGCGCCGGAATCAATCCGTTTCGCATGGATCTTCGTGTATTGATACATGCCTTCCTTGACGACGATGGACAAAACAGCCGCCACAAGCGCCAGTATTCCCGGCACCGCCAGATTTTCATATTCCCCGCCTGTGATCTTTGTCAGCGCAGAATAACCGATTCCCAGGCCGGTAACCGCAAGCACTGTTGCCAGGACGATGGATGCCACGCACTCCATCCGCTCATGTCCGTAGGGATGGTCCTTATCCGACTCCCGGCCCGACATCCGCACGCCGACGATGACCACGATGGTGCTGAATACATCGGAAGCCGAATGGATCGCATCCGAGATCATGGCGCCCGAGTGCGCGATAACCCCGGCCAGCAGCTTGAATACCGTGAGCACAAGGTTCGCCACGATACTGACCATGGAAACCCTCATCGCCACCTTCTCATAGTCCCTTGCCGTTTCCGCATTTCTTTGCTCTTCTGTCATATTACTGTTACCTGTTCCTTTCTCCCGGCTGATATCGCAGCCGGCCAACACAGAGCCAAATGATTACGATGACCGGAGCCTGCCCCTGTTGGGAAGACTCCGGTCCGGATTCTTGTTACTGTGCCCACGAAAGCGCTTCTTCCAGGCTCTCCGCCCCAAGGATATTCAACATGAACTCCGTATGGCTTTCCGCTTCTTCAGTATCTATGTATTTAAAGGTATCAAAAATGTATTTTGGCGACTGATCCAGATCGTAGATCCCAAAGGCCAGTCCCTGCTTGACTTCTTCCATGGCATCGGTCTGGCGGTTCATGATAAAGGCGTCCACATAAGGATTCGCCTCTATGATGTAATAACAGTAGGCAAAAGCCGCCGCCTGCAATTTCTCACCTGAGGCGGATGTAAAGCCAAGCTCCGTCACGGTAATACTTCGTACTTCCCCGTTCCTGTCAAGGTATTCTTCCTCTTCCAGTACATCCGTCAGCGTACTTAAATTCATCAGCGTCAGGATCGACGCGTCCGGCGTCTTATCATAAGTCTCCGTCCAATAGTTAACCCTGGTGAGCGGATTCGGATAAGGATGGATCGCCAGCCCCCAGTCGTAATTCCCCTTCTGATTCGCGATATCATTGATCGCCGTCAGAATATCTCTGGCATTAAAGTGATGCTCATTATCTCCTTCGTTGTTATTCCAGTCGTGATCGATGCTGAAATAGACATTCGCCTCCGCATACTGACTTCTGGCCGCATTGTAAAAAATGCGCATCGCTTTCTCAAATTCGGCCGAATAAAACCGGAAGTCCACCGTATCCATATAGTTCCAAGTCTTATGCTGGTTGATCTCGTTGGCGATCACCCAGTTGGATACAAGCCCGTACTCTTTGCCTGAATACCGCTCCGTCAGGAAACTGGCGATGGCCTCCAGATACCGGCATCCCTCTTCCTCCGCAGTATTAAAGGCGTAATAGTAGGCGCCCGCCTCACGATTTCTGGACTGCGGATGAATAAGCTCCGGGCAGGCATCGTTCCAGTCATTTAGCACAATGGCCGTAGCGTTCATGTTGTTTTCCGACAGATATCCGAAAAGATAGTCGTAGCCGTTGATGCTGGCGCCGTTAAATTTGTAGGTCTGCCCCTGATATTCATAGGAGATGGTCGGAAACTGCTCGTTGGAAGTCTCCCCAACGATATGGGACAACGGAATATTGTAGATGGCATATTTCACGTCCAGATCTGTCAGCATCGGCGTATCAATCATCATCGGATCCAGCAGCAGCCCCTTCTTGGACTCCGGCTTCGGCACGCTGACCGAACCGTCCGCCAACATCTCCGGATTACAGATGCACATACTCGTGGACAGGGGCACATACTTTCCATCCAAAAGCAGCGCCGGGACAAACTGTTCAAACAGATGCGCATTCTCATACTGCCACTCCAGCTCACAATCCGTCGCCTTCTTCACACTCGTCAACGGTTCTTCGTCAAATTCCTCTGTAAATTCACAGTCCTCATACAGCTCAAAGGCAAACAGATAAATCATCGGATCGTCACTTTTGGGAATGTCCGGCATACTGAATTTCATGCGGACCGTCTGCTTATCCTCCTTCACCAGACACTCCTCGATCTTGCCGTATGAGGCAAGCTGCGCCCCGGATAAGACCACATTCCCTTCCGTCAGATCCTGGTCCGCAGTATCCTCCTCAACGGAACCCTCCGATATGGCGGGAGCCCGCCCCGCCGCACCCGGTAAGAACAAAAACAATGCCGAGAATTAAAGAGAAGACCGCTGTTGTTAAGCTGTGATAAATTGTTTTTATGCTTCCGGTATTCAAGAATCTTCTTCCTCCTGCTGATTATGGTAGACAACCGAAACAGCTGTCTCCGGCAGCTCCTCCGTATCGGCAAGAATCTGAATCTCACCGGTTCTCAAACGGGCAAGCACCTGCAGGTACTCCCCTACCGTGACGTTCTGAAAACGCCACGCGTCGTTCTGCATCGGAAGGCCGATGCACTTTTCTCTGGCACCATAGGAAAGAGCTGTTCCCGCCAGATCCCCCGGCCATTTCTTGCCGTTGGCGAAGAAATCATCCAGTGCAACGACGACCGAAGATTCGATTCCCTTCTTCGCCGAAGTCAGAAACCGCCCGGAAATCTCACTCTGATCCACATCCGCACCGATCATCATGCCGTCGCAGGCTTCCGCAGCGGGCAATACCGCCTCATACAGCATACCGCCGCAGGTAAAGATGACCTCGGTGCCGTCCCGATACCATGCTGTGGCCATCTCCCCGATCTCCTCCACCGGCAAAGCCGCATCCACATACCAGTAATCTATCTGTACCTCGCCGTCAACCTCCAGCCCCTGCGCGGCAGCGTCAATCCCCTGCAGGTAGCCGCAGCCGTATTTCTCCACGGCAGAGCGGTCCTCCCCGCCGATAAAGCCGAATTTCCTGTATCCTTCCAGAACCGACATATATCCGGCCAGATAGCCGGCCTCTTCTTCCTTATAAATAATGCAGTGGACATTGGCCGCGATCTCTATTTCCTCTCCTTCTGCATCCTTCGGCACACCGCCCAGCAGAAGAAAATAGACATCTTTGTACTCTTCCTGCAGGCTGCCCACCGCCTCCTCAAAATCAGGCCCCACGCAGACAACCAGCTCCGCGTCGTCTTCGATCGCCGTCAAAATGGCCTCCCTGTAAGCCGCCTCCGTATCCCCCTGCGCACTGTAACAGGCATACGGCACACAGGCCGCATCGGCATAAGTCTCCACGCCCATGAGCGCCGCCTGGTTAAAGCCGTTCTCCATGGCAGAACTGCCGTCCGTGACCAGAGCGGCCTTACGGCCCTTCGCCCCCTTGTCTTTGGACTTCTCTTCTGTCTCCTGCACGGGGGTCTGCTCTTCATTGTCCTCTTCCTTACTGTCCGGATCCGCCGGCTGCGTGCTCACATCCTTTGCCGGTTCCTCCACCGGGGCCGACACGTCGCCGCACCCTGTCAACGTCAGTAAAAATGCTGCGGTCATAAGTATACTTTTTGTTCGCAGTTTCAATCCTGTCTCCCTGCCTTTCCCTTACGTATAAAATCGAATCCCCCTAAAAGTATATCCCTATCAGGCCGTTTCGTAAATACCCAGTGAGGATAAATTTTCCTGCACCATGCTTTGGATATAAAAAAGCCGGCTGATCTTCCAGTTGAAAACCAGTCGGCTGCAGATAAACTTCTATTTTATGTATTCAATCCGGCTTGTCTTGATGGTATTAATGCCGCCTTCCTGACTGAACAGCGGGTTGTCCGCTCCCATACCACCGAAATATTCATAATCCCGGTTGATCGCAATATAATTGCCCAGCATGAAGAACGGAATGAAATTCATGATCGGATTGATACTGTCATGCGGCGTGGCAGGCAGCCGGCACACAACAGCCCCTTCCGAAAATGCCTCTCTGCTTCTGTCTGAGACAACAAGTACGTTCCTGCCCGACTTTAACATGGACCCGACAGTCTCAACCGTTCTCGAGAAGGAAGCACAATTCCCGAAGGCGGCCACGGCCGTTCCGATCTTGTCCCGGTCTGTCTGAAAATAATCAATATGGCACCAGTCTTCCGAGTCGTTCAGGCAGTTTAGACTGCCGCACAGTTCAAAAAACTTTGCCGTCCCAAAGTAAGCTGTCGCGAAGTCCGTGCCGCCGCCCACAAAATCAAATCCGATATACGCCTGCCATGTCTGTGCCAGCTCATACATCTGTTGGTCGATCCTGCCCAGAACCTCCTCGCAGCACACGGCCCTGCTGTATTCCAGAATCTCCCTGCGCATCAGCTCTGCCGCCTCTTCTGTTATGCTGCCAAAGAGCTTCCCGGCATGCATACCAAACAGCAGCGTCGTGCAGAGTGCCGCCACATAGGTTCTGGCCTGATAGGCCGGTGAAAACGCTTCCGCCGCGGGTATCCTGATCGTCAGGACATGCTCTGCCTCCTTCGCCATCGGCGAATCCGGATTTCCCGTGACTGCCAGTGTCGTACAGCCTTTCAGGGCCGCACGCCGCATTGCCTCCGTCACTCTCGCACCGCCGCCCGACACACTGATCACGATGACCAGTGTCGCTTCCGGATCCTGTGTCGGAAATACGTGGTGCCGGCTGACATCAATACAGCGCAGTGCCTGGTATTCCAGATTATGGAACATTCTGCTGTTAAATTCTTTTGTCGCCAGGCAGGCCGCATAGGAATCCCCGTTTCCGGTGATGATCACCCTTTTTATCTTCTTTATCTTTTCATCCGGTATGGCCTTTGCTATGGCCTCGTCCGTCAACTCCCCCAGCAGGGTCTGCAAAAACGCCGGGAAATGCAAAAATCCATTTTTTACCTGATTATCTCTTCCGATTACTTTCATAAAAATATCCTTTCTTTTTTCCTCTGTTGACGGAGATCATCCCCATCGCCCCTGCTGCCACATACAGGATGATCCCCATCAGAAATGCACCGCTGTAGGAACCGAACCGGTCATAAAACAGGCCGATGGAAGAATACAGTCCGCCTCCGATCAGGCTGTTGACCATCATCATAAGTGCCCAGATCTCAGAATATTGCCTGTCCCCGACGATGCTGCCTGCAAGAAGCGGACACTGTACCATATACATACTGCTGCCAAGACCCGTGATGAAGGCCGCAGGATACAGAGACAGCGGATTGGTATAGCTCAAAAACATCATCGTATAACCGATTCCCGTAGTGACTGCTCCCCATGCCAGGCCTGCCTTAACGCCGAATCTGTCATTGATCCTGCCCACGATCAGGCTGCTGAACGTACCGCCAAGACTCACGATCACAGCGGCCATCGCACCGAAGTTTACCGTCTGGTGCAGCTCCATTGTCGCAAAGGGCGTGATATATCCCTGTACACCGCTGCCATAACTGTAAAATACGCACGCAGTCCAGGCAAGATAGAGCAGAGGCAGTTTGAAGGCTTCCTTCTTCGACAGTCCACAGACAGCCTCCCCGCCTCCCGGCATCACCTTTTTCTCTGCTTCTTCTATTCCATAGGGTTCGCATCCCACTTCTTCCGGGCTCTTGATCAGGATAAACACCGCCGGAATCGTGATCACCGCCGACATGAGCGCCATGATCAGATAAGCCCACCGCCACCCGAAAGAAGTGATCAGCTGCCCGGAAAGCAGCGAATAGCCCATCGTGGCCGCCGTCCCTACTGCGGTAACGATGCCAAGCACCGTGCCGTTCTTCTTTTTGAACCACATGTTCAGAAGGATCGGCATCGCTACGAAACCGCTGAATGCCTGCGCAATACCGATCAACGCGCCCGACAGGTAAAACATGGTCACCGAGCGGTAAGACGCCATCAGCGCCAGCCCGCTGATCTCTACAACAGAGGCGGCGCCTATGATCAGGCCGGGCCGTCTGGTGGTCAGCAGTTTTGCCGCCGTCGTATAAAGAAGCGCCATGGCAACTGCCTGAATGCTCGTAAACATGGTCAGCTCACTGACCTGGCAGCCCAGTTCCTCCACGATCGGCGCCACGAAATTACTCATCGCCGCATGGATCGCTCCGGAAGATCCCAGCTTGATCATGATACAGGCTGCCATGATCTTCCAGGCATAATGCACAGTCTGTCTTTTGTTCTTTTTCATTGCCTTGTTCATGCCTTTCTCTCAGTCTTCTTCCAACTCTCTGACATTTCTCACATATTCCGCCACGATCGACCCGATGACCGGGCCGCCCCATTTTCCGCCTTCAAAGGCAGTGCCCACCAGCGCGCCGTCCGCGTAGCGCAGCCTGTCCTTACAGTTCTCCACTGTCGTACCGCCGCCCAGGATCACAGGAAAGTTGCCGGCTTCCTTCACATCCTTTACAAGACGCTCGTTCATCGCAAAATCCTTATCGTACACCTCGATCGCATCTGCACCCAGCCGCATGGACGCACCGGCCAGGGCTTTGATCTCATCCGGGTTGTACTGTGTTGCATGATGATACCCTGATATTTCCGACAGCATACCGATCTTCCAGGCATTGATCCTGCTGCGGTATTCTCCCACCTTCAGCGGATCGCCCCAGACCATTCCGTAGGGTGACTCTGCTTTTCCTGTCAGCACGGAACATCGGGTGAAATCCGCGCCGGCCGCCTTACAGACTGCAAGTGATGGCGTGATACAGTTCCACATGATCTGTGCGCCGATGATAAAGCTGTCTCCCACCGCATCCCGTACACGGGCCGTCACTGCCGAAAGCCCCGCCACCCGCGCATAGTCCGTATCATCCGTAGACGGGTAATAGACATCCACCGTCTGGATCAGACAGCCGTCTGCGCCGTTTGCCTGCAGCGTCTTACAGTCCTCGACCGCCTTTCTTATCATCTTGTCTATGTTGCCCTCCTCATACAAAGGCGTACCCGCCATAGGCAGAAGGTGCACCAGTCCGATGACCAGTTTCTTACCGTTTAAATCGCTGAAACATGTTTTCATTCTTTTTCCTCTCCGGCAGGCAGACGCCCAGCAGAAAGATGAGCGCCCCTGCAAAACTAAAATACGATGTCACATAAAATACTGCCCTTAAATCCACAACAGTGACCAGCCAGGCCCCAAGCATATTGGCCGCTATCATGCCGATCCCACACACCGATACCGCACATGTCTGTGCCGTAGAGGCATAAGCCGCCGGTGTACAGGAGGCGATAAAACTCTGACAGGCCGGCACCGAAAGCGCCAGTCCGAAAATCTGCAGGACAAGACAGGCGATGGCCCAGCCCGGATCTGCCGCCAGGCTTACGCAGATTCCTTTCACCCCATACCCCAAAATCGACAACAGAACCAGCCATCTTATGGGAATCTTCTTTTCCAGTGCGGCATAGAAAAGCATGACCGGCACCTCTACCACTGCCAGTACGAACATGGCGATCCCAAGCTGCCTGTCCGTGCCTCCAAGCTGTGCAAAATAAACCGGGAAATAGGTAAAAAAGATACCTGACGGAATCCCGTATAAGATGCTGCACAAAAGCAGGATCACATACGGCCTGTTGTGGAGAAGTTCTGTCAGAGCCGGCAGAAACGCCGCCTTTCTGTGTCTTTCTCGAATCGTCGGCTGAGCCGGCAGCCTGATCGTCACCGCGAACAGCAAAACTCCGAAAACAGTCAAAAAAGCCGGCAGACAGCCCGTCCCGAAACGATCGACCACACTTCCCAAAAGAACCGAGACAAAAGCAAAACTGAGAGAGCCAAAAGCTCTGGTCCCGGAATAACTGATCTGTCTTCCTTCTGCATTCAGCGCGGCGATCCACCCTGCCGGAACAGACTGGAGGCAGATACAGAAGGCATAGAACACGCCGCCCCACACGGCAGCACCGCCGAAACTGCCGGTATGCTGCATCGCATAAAAGGAAAGCGGTGCAACGGCCGCCCCCAGGATAAACAGCCCCCTGTTGATCTGCCGTCTGTCGCACAGCCACCCCCACAGGGGCGGCGCAAGCAGCGATGCCGTACTCGTCACGACAGCCACTCTTCCTATATCTCCTTCCGACAGCCCCTGTCTGGAAAGCGTCAGGGAAAAATAGCCCGTCTGAACCGCTATGATACAATAATATGCCGCGAACAACAGCGCAAAATACCCCTGCTGTCTTAAGCCCTTTCTCTGTCCCATCCTCATTTGTCCTTTCCGGAAAGCGCCGGATATGCCGGCGTCAGCTGCCAAACACCTTGACCTGATACACCCGCTCTTTTGGCTCACAATATTCTGCCAGAAAGATTCCCTGCGAGTCTCCCAGCACCAGTTCCGCCTCCTCCACGATAAAATCCATCACCGTTCCCGCCGTCGCGGATTTACCGTGCGCCGCGCCTCTGACCACGCTGCCTGCAAAATGAAAGTTATCCCTGGCCGGCCAGATACGGACAAAATCATCCATGATATCCTCATGTCCCTTCGGATCATAAAATGAGGTACACAAAATCCCCGCATCCGCATGAGGCGTGCTCACGACGGCAATCCCCTGCCGTATGCCGCTTGCTCTCACCGTTTCTTTGACATACTCGGTTATCTCAGCCAGCATGCCTTTTTGCTGTGCCTGAATGGTTCTTGTCTGAAACATCTTCTCCCTCCTTTACAACACCTCTATCTCACTGGAACGGATCGTATTGCTGCCGGGCGCCGCCCACACGCCGCCGCCCCTGAAAAGAGGTTCTCCGTTCATCGCGCCTGTGTAGCCGGCCAGTAGCGCCCCCGGCACGTAGTTCATCATCGCCAGCAGAAACGCAAACCCTTCCGGCGGATCCGGCACAGTGCAGGTATTGATCTGCGCATCAATTCCGAATGCTTCCTGCCCGCCGTTTGCGATCAACAATACCGGGCGGCCAACGGCTGCAGCCCGCATGGCAGTCTCCCCGATGCGGCTTCTGTTATGTGCCTCCTTATCCGCCACGATCACCGTCCCCACCGTCTGCGGTTCCCGCTGCCGGATGCCTGTGTGGCACCAGTCCTCGGAATCATCCGTATATGTCATTTTTCCGGCAGCCTCCACGATCTTTGCCCCCATGAAAAAGGCGCTCGCCCAGGAAATATCGTCTCCGATGAAATCATAGCTCTCAAAGTCCTTCCACGTCTCCGCCAGCCGGCACATCTGACCGTCAATGCGCTCCAGCGCACGCTCCCACCGCTTCGTATTCTCCACGATCGCCGCCGCAAGCTTCTCTGACATCCCCGGTAAACTGCATCCTGTCGCTTCTCCCAATCTGGCTGCCAGCATATAAAGTCCTGTCAGGGACGCATAGTAATTCCGCAGTCCGGGATTGGCCTCCGGGAACGCAGGCGTATGGACGATCAGGCTTTTTTTCGCTGCCGCTGCTGCCGGGGACTGCGGATTATTGGTCACGGCAAGTGTCATACAACCGTGCTGTCCCGCACGTCGCAGCACTTCCTCGATCCTGGCGGGAGAACCGGAGCAGCTCACTGCCACCACCATCGTCGCATCGGCCTGTTTTTGGTCAAACACCAGATAGCGGGCCGCGTCGATCGCACGCACATATCTGAATTCCGATCCAAACCGCCCGGCAAACTTCTTAAAAGCCGGGATGGCGGCTCTGGCAGCGGCATAGGAATCTCCGCATCCTGTGAGGATGATGCGTCTGTACTGCAAAAGCTCTTCCATCGTAAACGCATCGTCAAGTCCCTTCTGTACGCCCTCGATCTGTACCCCGCAAAGCGCCGGCAGGCTCATACACTGCTTTCTCAGCGAATTATCATACAATACCCTGTCCATCCGTTTCTCCTCCGTTTTCTTTTCCTGCGGTATCCGCCAGCACCGCCGCATAGTAGCTTCTGGGCCTGGGGCCGTCAAATTCCGCGAACACAACAGCCTGCTCCTGTCCGAGTACGATCCTGCCGTCGCATACCGGCAGCGTGATCTGGGATCCCGTCAGGGCCGTCTTCACATGGCCTCCCGCATCGGAAGCCGTCTCCCTGTGCTTGAAGTCTACCCGGGTCGGAACCATCCGTTCGATATCTTCCATAATATCTTTTGCCGCTTCCGGATCCCTGGACGCGATCAGAAGCCCCGCTGTCGAATGCAGCATGGCAATATGGCAGATACCATGCCGGATCCCGCTCTTGTCGACCACCGCCTGTATACTTCCGCTGATATCGTGCATCCCCATATAGACCGTCTGCAGGCTGCACTTTTCCATAGTCATATTCTTTGCCACGATCTGCACATGAAACTTTCTGTCCCGCGGCCCGTCGAATTCCACGAATACCAGTCCCTGGGAAGAACCCAGCACAAGCCTGCCCTCATGAATCAACAATGTCGCCGAACTGCCGGTCAGGGCAGATTTCACATGCCCCGACGCATCATACGGAGAATCCTGATGCTTGTAGCTGACACGGGTGGGAATGTTCCTGTCGATCTCGTCCATCAGATCCGACAGCCCCCTCGGATCCCAGAAAGAGGTGATGGCCAGACCGGCCGTCGTATGAGGCAGAGCCACGATACACAGCCCTTCCTGCACGCCGCTCTTTGCCACCAGTTCTTCCACCTTTGCCGTAATGGAAATGCAGGAGCGGAATTCCGTTCTTAAATTTTCTACATAAAACATGGCATCATCTCCTTATATATAGATTTCGATCTTACTGTTATCCGTTCTGTCTTCTTCCCCGCCGATAGACCGGCTGCTGCCGCCAAAAGCAGAAAGATACCCTGCAAGCAGTGCAGCCGGAATGTAATCCAGCAGCGGGAGCATCCAGCCAAACCCTTCCGGCGCGTCCGGTATCGTGCAGACTTCCGCCCCCGCTTCAAATACTCCGGCATCCGCATTCGTCACCACCAGAACCGGACGGCCGATGCGGACAGCCGAACCAACCGTCTCCCGGATCCTGCCGAAAGAAGGCTGATTTTTGTCTGCCAGTACGATCGTCCCCACCTTTTCCGGACAACCGATGAAATAGTTGATATGGCACCAGTCTTCCGAGTCATCCACAGATACCGCACACCCCGCACACTGCAGTAACTTCGCTGCCCCGAAGAATACGGAACCGTACTCTACATCGTCGCCGATCAGATCAAACCGTGTCAGATCCCTCCATTTCCATGCCAGCTCAAAGATCTGCCTGTCGATCTGCTCCAGCCTCTCTCCAAAACGTTCGACATAAGAACGGATCGCTTCTTTAAACTGTGCCGGACCAAAAGGCGGCAGGGTTCCTCTCACATGCCCCATACGGGATGCAAACGCGATCAGTCCCACCAGAGATCCGAAATAAGAACACAGTCCGAACGCCCGCTCCCGGATCGCCTCTGTCCCGGTCACATAAACCCGCTTTGCATACTTCCCGGCCGCGGCCGTCGGATTTCCTGTCAGCAGGATCGGGAAGGCACCCAGCCTGTCCGCTTTCATCAGCGCCTCACAGACCCGCGCCTCATCTCCCCGCTCACTGATCACGATCACCAGCGGGCTGTTGGGTTCCCCGATCCCGATATCCGCCCCGGACAAAAATCTGGTAAACTCCACCATCCGCATCGTTTCCACCCCGAAACAGTCACAGTACTTCTCAATGACCGGCGCCAGCGCCAGCGCCGCGGCATAGGAAGCGCCGCAGCCGGTCAGGATCACCTTTCTGGCATCAAAGATTTCCGCCATGGACATCAGCCCTTTCAGCTCCGGCCCAAAACATACCTGCAGCTGCTCTTCGCAGAACGCCGGCAGCCAGAATACCTGTTTTCGGATCGCATTGTCATATTCCATCCTGTTCACACATAAACCTCCTTCGTCTCATGATTTTTATCAGCCATAGTTATAAAGGAACAAAAGTCCCAGCCCAGCAAAATAAAGCAGCAGACCGGCAGCCAGTGTTATCATCGTCTTCTTCTTTGCCCCTTCAAATTCCCTGTAATAGAACCCCCAGAAATACGTCCACAGATTCGCCGTCTTTCCGAAAAGGAAAGACATCGTCGCGCTGATCGCCGGCATGGCGTAGATCGAGATCACATTGCCGCCGTAATGGCAAAGCGCCGCTGCCACGCCGAGAAAAAGCGGTTTCTTGTCGGAACCGATGCAGAGCACGGTCTTCCACTGCCTTTTCCCTGTAAAGACCACGCTCCCGATCACTACCACCGAAAGCGCAGAACCCGTAGCCATAAATGCACAGGTCAGAATCGGCGGCAGGCCGGCCGACGTGCCTGTTGCCGTCCCGCTTGCCCATCCGTTCATCAATACCGAATTCACGATGATCAGCGCGATCACCTTCACCGTGACCGGACTTTTTTCCTGTTCCTTCGGCCTGCTGTCCTGCTCTCTGTCCTGCGCACACATCGCGGATGCTCTGGAACATATGTATCCTGCCAGCAGGAAAATGGCCGCCGTAGCTGCGATCACCGGCAGCGCATATGGCGAATCCGGCAGACCTTCTTTGTAGATGGAAGTAAGAACGCCCAGAATGCTGGTGACGGCCCCGGAAAGCGTCGTTGCCAGAGTCAGACCCAGCCGCTGCATAATATCAAGGCTCAGGATCATTCCCGCCGACATCATGGCGCCGCCCAGCATGATCTCCCACATAACGTCCCTGCTTTGCCCGATGGTCGTGACCAGCCCCTCCGGCAGAAGCGCCGGCGCCAGAAGCAGCGTAATGGTCCACACCAGGATAAAAGAAAACAGATACAGCAGAAACGTCAGCCCCAGAATGGGATATTCTTTTTTGTGTTTGATTACCTGCATCCAGCTGCCCCACATGGCTGCCGCCAGCAATGTGAGCACGATGGAAACCGGTGTCGAAAAGTATATTGTCAAGATCCTCACCTCTGCATCTTCGTATAGAGCCCGTCGGCCGTCTGACGGGCAAGCTCCATCTTCTCCTGTGTATAAAGCGGATACGGTCCCCGCTGCGCCGCGTTAAAACCTGCCGCCACGTTTGCCATGGCCGCCACCATAGCCGGCTCCTCTCCCTGAAAATATGCGTAAGCCGCTGCGCCGGTGGAACAGTTGCCGCAGCCTGTAGGATCCACTGCCGGCCCTGCCGGAAGCACCGAAGGTGCAAAGTATGCCGCCGTCTTCGTCACCGCATAAGCGCCTCTTGCTCCCACACGGTAGAAGGTAAAAGCGATCGGCAGCTCCTGCAGTCTGCGTATGATGGCATCATCGTCCTCCCGCGGAAGATCGAACAGATCCGCCGCCTCGTTATGATTCAGCGACCAGGCGTCTGCGGTCTGCATTACGTTTCTTATCTTCTCCAGCATATGTTCTCTGGAAATACCGCACTGTTGTCTGTATATGCCCGCATATTCAATTTCCCACATGATCTTAAGACCATGTTTTTCCTTGATCCGGCGCAGATTTTCCCAGACCACCGCATCGCAGTTATGTGCCATATACATGCCTTTGATCCGGCAGCCGGCAGCCGCCTCGTCAATATCGTCCGCATGGGTTTTCAGATACCCCAGATGCTCCATGGAAAAATGCGGCGTCGGCGTAAAAGAACCGTCCCTGTTATAGCGCAGGGTATAACGCGTATGCTCTTCCAGTTCCACCCGCACCGACTCCCGTGTCACGCCGTTATCATCCATCCACCTTCCGTAAGAATCTGCATAGTCAGCCCCCGTCTTACAGACCAGCTTCACCTGCGGCGTCCAGATCCGCATACCGGAAAGCGCATAGAAAGCCGGTCCGCCCATGTTCCACTCCGAATAACTGCCGTCCTCACTCTGAATCCTGTCCGACATGATATTGCCGCACGCAAGATACTCTACTCCCATTGTTACAGCCTCCTTTCCACCGGGCATTTCTCTACCTGTCTATCACATCGATCGGGGAATAATACGTCGGTATGAAAATAGAAGGATCCATACCGCCTCGAAACATCGGTTCCCCGATTGTCGTGTGACGGAATCCTGCAAAAACCGCTCCCGGAAGCCAGGCATGGACAGCCGCAAGAAATGTCCATTCCCTGTCCGGCACGGGAACATGGCAGTACAGCACACTTTCCGGCATTCCAAGCTCTCGCGGCGTCCGGTCGGCAAAGAGCAGAACCTCCCTGCCTTTCTTCACCATATCGTGCACGGCCGCGGCCATATTATCCACATTAGAATCATGACTGTTCAAAAGGACAAGCTCTCCGAATGCTTCCCCGGGACCCATAAATCCATTGACGTGTCTGTAATTCTCACTGTCCGTCACCGTACAGGCATCCCCCGACAGTTCTATGATCTTGGCCTGAATAAATTTCCCCGCCCAGAACAAAGGTCCGTCCGCCGTGATCTCAAAATACTTTTTGTCCATCCAGCGGATGGCAGTGGCGAAGCATGTCCGGTCCATATTGTCCCATTGCTCAAAAAAGCGGTCGTGATACTTCTCTACCTGCTCCTGCAGACATTCCAGATGCGTTTCCCCGGTACGGGACTGTGCCATGGCCGCCGCCAGCAGGATCGTACTCATCACATTGACATAATAGGTTCTCAGACCCGCATTGTTGTCGCCGGCAGGCGTATTTTCATACAGTACGATATCTGCTTCCCTGGCTGTGGGAGAATCTATGCTGTCCGTAACGGCTACCGTCGTGATCCCGTGTGCTTTGCACTGACGCAGGGCTTCAATGGTGCGGAAGATCCGCCCCGAAACACTGATAAAGAGCGCTGTCGTTTTGGAACCGTCCTCCGGAAATATGTAATGCCTGCTCAGCTCGATCGCTTCCACGGCCTCATATTCCACATCCGGCAGATAGTGGGCAAAAGCCTCCTTCACCGCAAAAGCCGCAATGTTGGAATCCCCGCAGCCGGTGGCGATCACATGCTTTACATCTTTCAGGGCAGGCTCATGCATGATCTTCTTTACCGCCTCCAGTGAACGTCGAAACTGGATCATCGTCAGCGGACCCACATCTCTGCACTGTGCATAAAAGCTGTCCTGGAAATAAAATTTACGATAATAAGACGTATCGTTTAATCTCTGGTACATCAGTCTTCTCCCCCCTGTCCTTCCATCCATTCCTGCGCCCTGAAATCATACCTGCCGCCGAAATACTTCTTCTCATTTACAGCCGCATGATATCCGGCCAGAAGGCTTCCCGGTATAAAATCAACAAGCGGTGTCATCCACGGTTCCGGCGCTTTCGCGATCCGGCAAAAGGCCGGCTTTCCGGCCGCGGCTCTGGAGTTATAACCGATTGCCGGCATCTCAAAAGGCATATCCGGTATCTTCGGGTCAAAGGCAAACCTGTCCGGGTCTGCATCCGTGACGATCAATGTAGGCCTGTGCTGTGCAAGGGCGCCGATGATCGTATCCTTCATTCTGCCAAAGCTCGGATCCTTCTCCTGAATCATGACGATCGTGCCAAAATCCCCCGGCCTTCTGTACATATAACTGATGTGCGCGAATTCCTCCGAGTTCGTATGGTCGCAGTAGACACCACTGCACTCGATCATTTTTTCTTCTACAAACTGTGCGGAGAACCCCTCGTTACCGTCTGCGATCACCTCAAATCTTGTCAGTGCTTTCATCCGCTCTGCCTCCGCAAACATCTGATCGTCGATGACCTCAAAATCTTCCATAAACCTTTCCGTATAAGAGACGATCTGCTCCTTTACCTGCCGGAATCTCTCCCCGTCAACAGTCCCGTTGCAAAGACCGATAAAGGCTCCCAATGCGGCAAGTCCGACCATGCTCGCGTAATAAGAACGCAGGCCCGGTGTATTGCAGCCCTCCGGCGTATCCACGCCAAACACATGGCCCGCCGCCTGCCCGCCTGCAGACTCCGGATACCGCGTGATCAGTAAGGTCTCTGCTCCCAGACTTTCCGCTCTTTTCAGCGCATCGACGATCCTTGCCGAACCGCCGCTGAAACTTACCGCAACCAGCAGTACCTCCTCCATCCGAAATCCCTTCCTGATCTTTTCCTCCGGATAAAAATGACAGAAATCCATGATATCCGGCGCGTTGCATTTTGGCAGCCCGCTTAAAAGTTTGAATCCCGGCAGCATGGCCCCGGCGGCGGAATAGGAATCGCCGCAGCCTGTGATGATGACTCTCTTTATCTTTCTGCCCGTTTCCTCAGGCAGCGCCTGCCGGAGCCTGTCCGTATCGAAACACAGCGCCGCCTGTATACCTGCCAGATTCTTTAAATCACTTACCTGACAGGTGACAGAATTATAAAACTGCTCTTTGCCCATATTGATACCTCCGCCTTTCTCCTATTGTGTTTTTTTGTACTGCCGGTAAAGTTCTTCGGCCTGCCGCAGCGCTTCTTTTCTTGCCGCCGCAAAATCCTGAATCACGCCAAACTGTCTGATATTCCAGGAAGCCGCCACATTGGCCATGATCCCCGTCATCAACGCGTCATACCCTTCCGCATAGGCATACAACGCCGCCCCTGTAGACGTATTCCCGCAGCCGGTTGGATCAACCACCGGTCCCGGCACAGGAGGCAGATAGTAAGCCTCCTGCGGTGTGACCGAATACGCGCCCCGCTCTCCGACCCGGAACAGTGTGACCTCTACCGGCAGCTCCTGCAGCCTGCGGATACATGCCTCGTCTCCCTGCACACCAAACAGCCGCTGCGCCTCCTGAATATTAATGGAAAAAATATCCACGTACTGACAGGCATAGAGCACCTTCTCCAGAAATTCCACCCTGGCGCTCGGCCCTTCGATCTCCCACATGATCCGAAAACCGTCCCGTTTCCTGATTTCACCCAGACGATCCCAGAATACCCGATCGTAATTCTGTGCCAGATAAATGCCCTTTGTATCACCGTCCTTCGTAAAATTTGCAAAATCCTCGGGCGATGTTTTCATATAACCAAGGTTCTGTGTCCATTCGCCTACTGTTTCATAGTCGAACTTATCCTGTCCGTAAGTGCCGTCTTCGTTATAGACCAGAAAGCTGTGGTTGCACCGCTCCGATACAACCTGAAACCCGCTGCCTTCTATGTTGTTGCGCGCCATCCACGGGTCAAACAGCTCATGAAAATCCTCCCCCACTCTGCTGCACTGCATCACGGAGTCGGTCCAGAGCTTCACACCGCTGTAGGCAAAGGTAGCCGGGCCGCCGATGCTTTCTCTTCTGTGCTCGGAACCGTCGGCGAAACGGACAGAATCCAACATCACATTGCCGCCAATCACATATCTCATCTCAGACCCCTTTCTCTTCTGCCGCCTGCTGCAGCTTAATCTCTTCTTCCAGCTTCTGCCTTGCCGCCTTTAACCTCCGCGTCTCCTCACCGGAACGCCAGGCACTGACCAGAAAATACAGTATGATGATCAGCAGAAACGGCAGCGCCGACAGGAAATACGAATCCACAATATAAGGTTTCAGATAGTTGGTGACCGCATAGGCAAGTCCGAAGACAAAACTCATCACGGTTGATCCGATCGGCATGCCGTTTCCGATCGTTGAAGCCGCCATACCGATAAAGCCGCGGTTTGCGGTCATATTCCTGGAGAAGAAATTCTGATACCCCATGGAAAGATACATGCCGCCGAAGCTGCCGATCGCCGCCGCCAGCACAAACGCCAGTGTGTAGACGATACGGGGATTGATGCCCACGGATTCCGCTGCCTGCGGATTCTGACCGGCTGCCCGGATCCTTAATCCGATCTTGGTGCGGAACAGCAAAAACCACACCACAAATACCATCAGCAGGGAAATATAGGTGAAGACGTTATGGCCGGAAAGGATCGCGCCGAGAATCGGAATATCCTTAATGAACGGAATATCAAGATTGCCCAGAGACAGACTCTGCACAACACCCGCCGTAGTATTCTTGGTGCCGGTCAGCAGATAGACCACAAACACAGTACCGGCCATCAACGACATGTTCAGTGAGATCGACATCAGATACAGGTCAACCTTCATCACAAACGTCGCAAAACACAAGAACAGCACCAGCACGACGGAACAGGCCATCCCGGCCAGGATTCCGAGCCATACATTACCAAACACCGCACTGAACACGCAGCCTGCCAGACAGGAAGTCAGCATCATGGCCTCCGCCGCCATATTCAGCAGTCCCGCCTGTTCCGAGATCGTAGAGCAAAGGCCCACGAACACGATCGGCGTCGAAATACGGATCAACGAGTAAATAAAATTGGTGATATATTCCACATTTGATATTTCCATCATGCCACCTCCTTCTTGTTGTCTTCTCTGCTGGAAATGTTATAGACCGCCCTGCGGCGAAACGTTCCCAGGAAATCCTCTGCCGCTACAAACAGTACGATCACAGCCGACAGCATGGTGACCAGCTCGATCGGGATATTTGTGTTGGCGTTCAGCACAGCCGCAGCCTGCCGGATATAAGCCATCACAAACGCCGTAACCGGTACGAAGATCGGTTTCTTCTTCGCCATAACGGCAACCAGCAGTCCGTCCATCCCGACATTCGTCAAAAGACTCAGAAAATACATGTCATAAAGCCCGAAGATCTCCACAGTCGCCGCAGCGCCCGCAAACAGGCCGCCGATGATCTGCGCAAGATACATCATCCGCTTCGCGTTGATACCCGAATAAACCGCAAACTGCAGATTATCTCCGCACAGTCTGATCTTGCTGCCCAGCGGTGTGCGGTAGAACAAAACAATCCCGATTACCACCCCAATGACCGCCACATAAATGCCGCTTGTAAAATTACTGCCGTTCCAATATCTGGCAAAACGCATATTATCCGGATAAGCGGGCGTCGAGAGCGCTGGGTTGCTCCTGTCCGCAATCGTCCCTTTCAGGATCCACAGCGCCGCATACAGACAGAAATAATTCATGATTGAGGAGGTTACCATCTCATGGGCGCCAAGCTTCTCTCTGCCGAAAGCCGGCACCAGATGGATCAGGGCACCTGTCACCATCGTCACGGCCAGGATGATCGCCAGATTCACGATCCTGGGAAATGACGTCATGACATTTAGTCCGAACCCGGTGCCGAACATCACCACCAGAATCGGCATCGGCGCCAGATTGATACATCCCTCTCCGGCCATATTCAACCTGCCTGCGGCATAGATAAAGCACATCCCCATTCCTGCCAGCATATAGGAGCTGTACTTCGCAAGCAGCTGTCCCATCCGCCGCGTAGACAAAAACGGACCGATCACAAAAGTACGGATAGACTCTCCTGCACTCGTATCACTCATCAGTGCAATGATGATGATGCAGATCGCAAATGCGATCAATATACCAAGGAGAACCCGCAGCGCTTCAAAAAACATGTCCACTCTTTCTATTTTTTTCAAAATAAGTCCCCCATTTCTTCCGACGTCATTTTCCTGACGCCCAGCATATACTCGCCAAGCTCGTCCACTGTCAAAGTCTTTAAATCTGTCAGATGAGCCGTGATCTGTCCGTCATGCATGACAAGCAGCCTGTCCGAAACCTCCATAAGCTCATTCAGATCAGAAGAGATCAGCAAAGAGCCGTATTCCTTCTCTCTCGTATAACGTACCAAAAGCCTGCGGATCAGATCCGCCGTGCCGATGTCAATGCCCCTGGTCGGCTGATTGGCCAGGATAAAGTTGGCGCCGCTGCAGAACTCCCGGGCAATGATCACTTTCTGGATATTGCCACCCGACAGAAAACGTACTGCGGAGCTTCCCCCGGTACATGCGATCTCGAAGTCCTCGATACACTGATCCACAAAGCGGTTCAGCGCCTTTATATTCAGGAAGAGACCCTTCTTAAATCTGGGATCTTCCAGATAAATAGATGCAATGTTCTCGCGGATCGACAGATTCGAAGCGATCCCGTATTTCATGCGGTCTTCGGAGATATGTGCCAGGCCAAGTCCCCTGATCTCTTTGATCTTCTTTCCTGCCGTCTCCGTACCGTTTAACCGGATTCCCCCTGCCGTGCGGACGCGCAGCCCGGCAATGATCTCCGAGAGCTCCGTCTGGCCGTTCCCCTCCACGCCGGCAATGCCGACGATCTCTCCCGCGCGGACTCCAAAGGTAATATCCCGCAGAACATGTTTCCCTATGTCATTGACATAGTTGAGTTTTTCTACACGCAGTATCGTTTCTTTCGGCTGCACCGCTTTCTTGTCGATTTCCAGTACGACATCGCGTTCCACCATCATTCTCGAAAGCATCGCCGGGTTCAGATTGCTGATCTCCCCATGTCCCGTAACACGTCCGTGACGCAGTACGGTACAGCGGTCACACAGTTCCATCACTTCTTCCAGCTTATGCGAGATGAAGATCAGCCCGAATCCCTGCTCCCGCAGGAGCTTTAACTGCACGAACAGCTCCTTCGTCTCCTGCGGTGTGAGCACAGCCGTCGGCTCATCCAGGATCAGCACCTTGACGCCGCGGATCAGGGCCTTCAACAGCTCCACCTTCTGCTTATAACCGACACTCAGGTCACGGACCAGGGCATTCGGGTCCACATCCAGCTGATACTTCTGCGCCGCCTCTCTTACCATCTCGACGCCCTTCTTCGCATCATAGATCTGCCCTTTGCCCGGCTCCATGCCCAGTATGATATTGTCAGCCACACTCAATTTGGGAACCAGCATAAAATGCTGATGTACCATACCGACTCCCTTTGCGATCGCATCGAGGGGATTGGCGATCTTTACCTCCTGCCCCTCGATATAGATCCTGCCCTCCTGGCAGTTTTCATGTCCAAAGAGAATCTTCATCAGAGTCGTCTTCCCTGCACCGTTCTCACCGATCAGTGCATGGATCTCTCCCTCATTTACGGAAAGCGTCACATTCTTATTCGCCATAAATCCATTCGGATAGACTTTCGTTATGCCTTCCATTCTAAGAAGTTCTTTTGGCATTCTTTCCTCCATTCCAAAGCATCCCGCTTTCGTCAATCTGTATTCTACTTGACAAACTCTGCCTCAGGATTGTCCCTGTACTGTGCGAAATCACTGTATTCAGGGAAATCGAAGTAAGAAACCACGTCTATTTCGCCGTTTGCGATCTTGTCTGAAATCTCACGGATCTGATCCTGCACCTCCTGCGGGGTATTCTCCTTATACCAGTCGTTCTCCACCAGTCCGGTGCCACCGACTGCGATCCCGTATACGGAATTGCCCGGTTTGATATCATCCGCTTCCCCGTTTATGTTTTCATAGATCAGCGCGCAGCAGTTCTCGATATTCTTCAACATGGAGGTGACCATCGTCTCATAGCCCTGCACGTCGCCGACGCTCTTGAAGTAAGCATACTGGTCATAGTCTGTTCCGATAATGAATTTTCCGGCTTCCACGCCGCCCTTTTCATCGGCTGCCTGCATGGCACCCATAGCCACGGCGCCCCCTATGTTGTAGACATAATCACAGCCGTTGTCCATAAGTACATTGACCGACTCGTAATCCCCCTGCACGGTAAGCTCTCCCATGTAGGTGTACATCATATCCACATCCAGGCCGAGTTCCTTCACTGCATATTTATAACCGCTCAGCCAGCCTGTTCCAAAATCGTTGGTGATCGGCGCATCTACATTTACGACACAGCCGATCTTGCCGGTCTTGCTCATCAGCGCCGAATAGACACTGACAAGGAAGGAACCTTCATTCTGTCCGAAGGAAACGCCGTAAATATTATCCAGTCCCGCCAGATCCAGATCCGGTGCCGTGTCATAGAGGATAAATGTCATATCCGACCATTCACCGCTTCTTGATTTCTCAACTACCGTATCCGTGATGTACCATCCCATGGCCATGACATAGTCATAATGCTTCGTCTCAAGTGCATCCACCAGCGAATTGACTGCCTGGGAATTATCATTGCCGTACTCTACCAGCGTCACATCATAACCGTATTTCTCTCCCGCTGCCTGCGCTGCGCGCCATCCCATGTCAGCCAGGCCAAAGTCACCGATATACGCTACATAACACAACAACGACTCCTTCTCTCCGGAAGCCTCTTCCCCCTCACCGGAAGCTTCGTCTGTGCCGCCTGTCTCCTCTGCTGCCGCCTCTTTCGTGCCGGCTGCTTCTTTCGTCTGACTGTCCGTACTGTTCCCGCAGGCCATCAGCCCCATACACAACGCTGCTGCTAAAATAACCGCCAATACCTTCTTCTTCATTTGTCTTCCTCCTGATCTGTAATGTCTGTTGTTACTTTTACTTATTTCCAATCAAATAAATTTTATCAGCTCCTTTCTTCCGCACATCCCGCTTTTTCATTTTGTTCACAGTTTCGAACATTTTGTTTTCTCTTTACAACTTTTTGTTTTATTTTATAGTTGCACTATACATTACCAAACATAATATGTCAATTATTTTCGTAAAAAAGAACAGAAGTGGCATGTTTTGTTCTTTTCCATTGTTCGTTTTGATGAATTTACTATTTCTGTGAATAATACACCACTCCTATAATCTGATTGACATTGTCTTCGATACTATTTTATAATTTAAGTTAAATTCCATTTTTTGTTCATATACGAAAAAAGAACAAACATAACAGACATGTTTGTTCCATTCCTTTTTTACAATTCGCTGTTGATTCATTTTCCGTGGAGGATATGCCGTGAGCAATTCATTTCGCCTTGACCAGATTTATACCCTGCTACTCCATAAAGAACGTCTGACCGTCGAAGAGCTGGCCCAGACTTTCAAGGTAACACCGACCACGATCCGCCGGGATCTGCTGGTATTGGAGGAGCGCAACCTGATCCACCGTACAAGGGGAGCCGTCATGCTCTCCCAGGATCCGAGACGTACCACCAACTTCCTCCTGGATGAGAAAAAGAGGATCGCGGCGGCCGCTTCCCGCTTTCTGTCCGATACGATGTCGGTCATCCTGGATTCCGGGACAACTGTCGCGGCTTTTGTTGACTACATTCTTGAGAGCAACAACTTCGACAAAATTAATTTTATCACCCATTCTCCTCAGACCGCACTGCGGGTATCCGCCAAATACGCTGTATCCCTTCCAAGCGGCTGTCTGATGCCGCAGTCAGATTATATCGTCAGTTACGATGTAGAGAACTTCTACCGCTCCGTGAACGTGGATCTTGCCGTCCTCAGCAGCACAGGCGTCTACGATTGTCCGGGGCTTACCATAAGTTTCCCGCTCCAGCTAAACGTAAAAAAAAGCGCTGCCGAATGTGCCAACAAACGGATCGCGCTTCTCGATTCTTCCAAATATTTCCGACGCGGTATTTACGTCTTCTGTGATTTTCAGGATATCGACACCCTGGTCACCGTCGAGACAGAAGAAAACAAGCCGCAGCTCGACCGCATCAGCAAACTGGGCACCGATATCATTCTGGCCTGACCGCCAGATGCCGGCACACAAAAACTGCGTGCCAAATCCCTGGCGTCAATATCATTCCGGCCTGACAGTCCTACTCCACAACCTCCACATAGAAAGCATAGTAGGCCGCACCGCCACAGCCGCTTCTGTCCGTATCCCAGCGGGCGCTGACTTCATAGATCCAGCCGCCCGCTTCAAGAGTCATCTCATTCCCCCGCACGGACACTGTTTCGTCTGCCGCAGCAGTGTCGCCCCAATGCGCCCTGCTCCAACGGCAGGCAGTCACCTCATCCGGATCCTGCCCGAAACGAAGCGTTGCAGTCGTCTCTGTCGTCTCCAGCACAGGCAGCTGCCCCTCACAGTCCAGCGGATGCGGACCGTCCGCCTCTCCTCCCGTAACCGTACCGTCGCCGTTCTCACACTGCCAGGAGTACGACCCCGGCAGGACGCTACAACATGTCTCATCACTGACCACATCCAGCACAGGCGGCTCCTCCAGAATGAACACGACATCCTTCTCCTGCAAAAGACGGTTGGCATAACCATTCAGCGCTTCGCAGGGCTGATACTTCGTCCGGTATCCGACACCGTCAATCACGAGAAACGGATTATAGGCCATAACCGTTGTCTGTGTACCATCTGTCATCGTCAGCGTATAAGTAACGCCCTGTCCGGCATACTCCGTATAGGAATCATCTTTCTGATAGATCACCACATCCCGCAGATAGCCGGCCAGCGTCTCCGTCTCCGGAAGCCGGATGGTCACATCCGGCGGTACCAGCCGCACCGCAGCCGATGCGAGCTTCGCCGCCTCCAGATCTTTGAACGGCTTCGTGCCGACTGCTGTTTCCAATGGACTCCTGCCTGCTTTCAAAGTGTAAACGGCACTGCCGATACAACCCGCCAACAGGATACCGACTGCCATGACGATGATAGATTTTTTCTTAACCTGTTTCATAATGCTCCCTCTCCGCCTTTCGTATCTATATTGATTCTATCATAAATACCTTTCAGGCACAAAGCAGGTTTCAAAACCAGGCTTTCATCGTATCCAGTACTCTGACCAGTTCCTCCTCCGTTATGATATAAGGCACCATGGCGTACATGCAGTTTAAGAAAGGACGGCTGAATACGCCGCGTTCATATGCGAACTGCTGATAGCCCTTCAACACGCCCGCATCCTTCACTTCCACACAGACACATCCGCCCATGATCCGTACCTCTTTGACCCTGTGATCCGCAAAGCCCTCCATCTCACGTCTGGTAATCTCCTCGATACGGCGGATCTTCGCCATATAGTCCTCTCTCTCAAAAAGCTCAATCGATCTGAGCGCCACGCTGCATGCCAGCGCATTTCCCATAAAAGTGGGGCCGTGCATCAACGCCTGATCCGGATCGTCGCTGTAAAAGCCTTCGTACACCCTGTGGTTTGCAACAGTCACCGCATGGCCGATATAACCGCCCGTCAGCGCCTTGCCCAACACCAGAATATCCGGCAGTACCAGATCCGCCACAAAACGGTTGCCGGTCCGGCCAAATCCCGTCGCCACCTCATCGAAGATCAGCAGCACACCGTACCGGTCACACAGCTGCCTCGCCCGTTCAAGAAAAGAAACGTCATACATGCGCATCCCGCCAGCGCCCTGGAGCAGCGGTTCCACGATAAAACAGTTAAGCTCCCGGTGATACTTCGCAAAAGCCTCTTCCAATGCCTCTGTCCGTGCAGGAATATGGATCACATTTTTCTTCTCCCCGTAAGCCTCCAGAATAAAGTGATAATCCGCATCGTCTCCCACTTCCATTGTCTTGAAGGTGTCGCCGTGGTAGGCATGTGTCAGGGCAAGTACTTTTGTTCGTTTTTTATCTCCCTGGTTAACATAATATTGCAGAGCCATTTTCAGCGCCACTTCCACAGCAACACTTCCGGAATCGGAGAAAAAGCAGTAATCCAGATCCCCCGGCAGAAAACTCTGTAATTTATCGGCAAGCCTCTGCACCGGTTCATGGGTCAGCCCGCCCAGCATCACATGGGAAAAAGCATCGGCCTGAACCTTGATCGCCTCCGTCAGCGCCGGATGCTTATACCCATGGATCACGCTCCACCAGGAGGAGATCGAATCGATCATCTCCCGCTCCGGCGTTTTCAGCCACACCCCCTGCGCGTCTATGATCTTATAGGGTTCTTTCATTGTTTTCATCTGCTGGTATGGATACCAGATCATCTCGTATGCCTCCTTTTTCCTGCCCTGTTTTTGTTTTCTGACTGTCCTCATACAGCGCTGTCTATTTTCCGGCAGTCTTCTATCACTCCTCATACAATGAAGTCAACTTCTCGATCTCCATATCGAGTGTCCCGCTGTCAGCTTCCACACAGGCAAGCACCGGCAGTTTCGTCCTGTGCTCACACATGCGCAGATTATCTTCCTCCATCCTGTCTCCCGGATGAAAACGATTGAAGATGATACCCTTCACGGGAAGGCCTTTCGCACGCATGTATTCCACAGTCAGCACCACACTGTTGATCGTACCAAGCCCCGCATCGGCCACGATCAGGCTGGATAAACCAAGCTCCCTGATCACATCCTCCAGCCACAGCTCCCTCTCATCAAAACAAATCGGACACAGAATGCCGCCGCTGCCCTCCATAGTCACATAATCGTACTGCCGGCAGACCTCCTCGAAACCCTTCACCACCTCCTGCAGCATGACCGGATTCCCCTCGATCCGTGAGGCAAGATGGGGCGAGACCGCAGCCTCATAGACATAAGGGCACATGCAGGCAAGAGACTGTTCAATCCCCGATACCGTCTTCACATACTGCGCATCGCCGGGAAGCAGCATCCCTTCCTCCGTCCGCTCGTTGCCGCTCATGGCAGCTTTATAGTAGGCAGCGTTCATGCCGCTTTCTTTTAACTTTTTTACGATCAGGCCCGTCACATAAGTCTTGCCCACATCCGTGCCGGTGCCGGTAATAAAAATTTTCTTAGCCATCGTGTCGCTTCACCTCGAATCCTGAACTGCGTAGCAGTTCCATGTCCGTCTCCACCGTAATGCCGGCCGTCGTCAGCATATCGCCGGAGATGGCCGCATTGGCGCCGCTTAAGAAACATGCTTCCCCTTTGTCGCCCAGCAGCCCTCTTCCGCCCGCCAGCCTGATTGACGCATCCGGAATCAGGAAGCGGAACAGCGCCACACACCTGCACGCCTCCTCATTGTCAAGCGGGACCCGGTTCTCATAGGGCGTCCCCGGAATCGGATTGAGAAGGTTCACCGGAATCGACTTTACCCCCAGCTCCCTGGCCGTCAGCACCATGTCGATCCGATCCTCCATCGTCTCTCCCAGACCCAGGATCCCGCCGGAGCAGATGGACAGCCCTGCCCGCTTCGCCGCCTGCAGCGTCCGGATCTTCTCCTCATAAGTGTGCGTCGTGCAGACCGACGGAAAATAACGTGCCGAGGATTCCAGATTACAGTGCACTCTGGACGCGCCCGCCGCCTTGATCTTCCGAAACTGCACCTCGTCCAGCAGGCCGAAGGAGACACATACCTCAATCGGGACTTCCGCCCTGATCCTGCGGATACTCTCACAGGCCTGCTCCACCTCCTCTTCGGAAAGCCTCCTGCCGGATGTCACCATCGAATACCGCAAAACACCCTGCTGCGCATTGCGCCTTGCATCCTCCAGCAGCTCCTGTGTGGAAAGCAGCGGATAACTCTCCTCACAGGCCGTCCGGTAATGGGCGCTCTGGGCACAGTACCGGCAGTCTTCGGAACATCTGCCGCACTTTGCATTAACGATCGTGCACAGGTCGAAGCCGCTTCCGCACACCTTCCTGCGGATCTCATCCGCCGCCTGCCGCAGCTCTTCAAGCGGTTCCTCTGCCAGCCGCAGCGCCTCCTCGCGGCCGATCCATTTTCCCCGCAATATCTTATCCTTCATCTCTTCCGTAAAGCTCATCCGCTTTGACCTCCTTCTTTACATCTTTCCATTCTTACATTCTGGCGATCACCGGTTTGATACGCTTTGTCAACACCGCCGCCACAAAGCACAGACAGATATCCCCCGGCACCGCCAGCAAAAAGCAGTACAAAAACAACGGCCACAGCCCGATCGGCGTATTGATCACATAATTACAGATGATATAGTAGTATACCATGCCTGCCCCGTAAACGATAGCCAGACCGACAAAATTCGCAGCCAGAATCCTGCCCAGAGTCAGCCCCGCAAGTTTCTCCGTCATCCTGCCCGTCACATAAGCCGCTAGGATGAAGCCCAGAATATAACCGAAACTCGGTTTCAGGACATACCAGAAGCCGCCTCCTTCCGCAAATATGGGAAGCCCTGCCAGTCCCAGAATCGCATAGGCTCCCACACTGACCGCTCCCAGCCTGCCGCCCAGAAGAAGCCCCGCCAGCATCGTAAACAAAAACTGCAAAGTAAAAGGAACGACCGGAACCGGTATCCTGATAAACGCCCCCACCGCCGTCAGCGCCGTAAACAGGCTGCACACAGCCATTTTCTGAATCCTGCTCTTCTTTTCCATCTCTTCCTCTCCTTTTCCTATCTTAGATGTAAAATTTTTCCGGTTTCCATCCCCTCCGCAATCTAAAGTAACAAAAAAGAGGCGTATTGTCAACCACATATTTATATAGGTTAACAATGCGCCAATCATAACAACACTGCACCGTTCTCTTGATTTTCCCACGCCGCCGAAAACCAGCGGACTGATCGTCAGCCGCCGTGACGGCAAAGAAGTATATTACCGTGCAGCAGATACCAGGCAGAACCGTCTCCTGCACCAGATGATCAAACAGGTCATGGAGGTCACCTGACTGAATCAGTTATGATGAGGAGCCTTACTCGTCAACTTCAATGTTGTCATACATCAAATATCTTGTCCTGATCGTCTCCAGCGTCATCTTGTAGTTGATATAGCAATAATCCCTGCCGCGTGTATCCGTATATTGCAGGAACAGGCTGTATCCATTTGCACGCTGGGCGTCCGGCTGATCCCAGAGTTTCAGGACAGAACCGTCTCCATACGAAAGTACGATCGGTTCCCCTTCCGGTACGCTCCTGCTCTCTTTGCCGGACTTGTTAAAAGTAATATAAGAATAGATCCCGTACATATTGTCTGCCGATATTTTGTAATGCCTGCCGTCCATCTCGGCAATAAGACTCTCATTCTCATAGGCGTAAGTGGTGCTGTTTGACAGATTTTTGACAAAAACCTTGAACCGCCTGTTATACCCTACAACCCAGCCACCGACAATCAGGACCACCGCAGCCAGGACCAGGATTCCCGCGATAATAACTGTTAATGCTTTGTCATGCCCTGTTTTTACATCCTTCCTGATATTTGCATACAAATCATCCATCCCTTATTCCCCATTCTTTCCACTGCACTGCCAGACTGCCGCCTCCGTACATACCTGTTTTGATCAACGCCGTCATTCTTTCCGTTTTCTTAAATTATAAACCTCATCCACGAAATGTGCAATCTGTCAGTATTCATTGGAACAGGCATCTGAAACCGTTGGTGTAGCAGTTATCGGTCAAATGCCCTGCTGCGAGAAATCTCCTATCCTGCCAAGCAGTTTTCCGATGCTGTGATACATGCCCGAATAAACTACCGGATCCAGTTTTGTAAGGTCAACATCAAAAGTATCTTCGCACGCAACCCGCTCATCTACCTGAACATTCCTGATTCGGCAGAAAAAGGTGGTAGAATCTCCGGTTTCGACTGAGCGCACCACTTCACATTCATAGACCCACCGGCTTGCGTCCAGAATAGGAACATCCACGACCTCTCCCCTGCAGACATCGTATGAAATATCCTCCTTCTTCCCGTCTTCGGCGTGATGTGTGCCAAAATAGTCCATAAGCTCCAGCATATCCGTACTGACGAGGTTGACACTCAAAACACCCGTCCTGATCACATTCTGTTTCGTCCTTTTTGTCCCAAACATACTGATGATCAGCAGATAATCGCCGTCTTTCTCCCCTGTAATGCTGACCCATGTGATCGGCGCAAAGTTATGGCTTCCATCCTCATTGTTCGTGCCGATGATAAACGCCGGCTGGACGCACATCGAAAAATGTGTTCCCCTCGAACTTCGTTTTACAATTTTCATACGGTTCCTCCTTCTCCAATCCCCAGCAGAATACGGCTCTCCCGCAGCGCCGGGGCCGAATCATAGTCATATTCGATGGTATGTATATTCACACCCGGGTAGCGTTCATGCAGTTTCTTCATAATCCCCCGTTCACACACGTGGCTGACAAGGCAGCCGAAAGGATGCACGATCAGAATATTCTCATACCCCTTTTCCACCAGGTCTGCCACTTCTGCCGCCACCAGCCAGCCGTCTCCGGTGTGACATCCCTGGCTGATCACCGGCTCCGCCATTTCTTTCATTGTTGCAAAATCCGCATCCGGTACAAACCTGCCGTCCTCGAACATACTCTGACTGATATCATGTTGCATACGAAGCAGATAGCGGATAACCATATCATGCGCTTTTAATATCATCCGCCCGGAGCAGCGAAGTTTGTGATCTTCCAGCTCGCTGTCCACCAGATAAATGACATAATTGATGAAGCCGCCCATGCGGTATGCACAATCCCGCTCCTGCAGAAACTGTTCCAGATGGCCGTTACCGACAGGGGAAAACTTCATGTAGATCTCTCCCGTGATCCCCACCCTGCGGATCTTTCGCTCCTCCACCGAAATTCCGACGAAATCGCGGACAATCTGCCGATAACGCTCCTTCCGCTTCTTTCCGGAAATGTTTCTGCCGGCCCTTATGTCCTCGCACAGACTCTTGATCCAGCGCTCCCAACATGCCTTCGCCTCTCCCCGCCTGCACTCACAGGGTCTCACCTGCTGATAAAGCGACATGAGCAGGTCGCCGAAGCAGACGGCGGCAATGGCGCAGCGCAGCAGCTTCGGGGTGACCGTAAACCCGGCATGTTTCTCTTGCCCGAACGCATTCAGGGAAATGACCGGAATCTGTTCATACCCGGCCTTTTTCAAACTCTGTATGATGGTATTGTAGATATTGCCGGCGCGGCAGGCCCCTCCTGTCTGCGGTTCCATGAACGCGATCCGCTCCGGTTGAAACCGTCCTGACCGAATCGCGGCCAGTATCTGTCCAAGGATCAGCACTGTCGGAAGGCAGTAATCACCGCTGATATAAGGCAGAGAATATCCCGGCAGATTCTTTTCTTCCGGCAGTATCTCCAAATGATACCCGCAGGCATCAAAAGCCGCCTGCAAAAGCGCGTTGTGATAATGCAGCATGTCCGGCAACAAAATCGTATGTGTGTCTTTCATCGCCTTTGTAAACTCCGCCGCTTCCACTTTCTTCACAGGGAAATCTCCTCCCGATCTCTTTCTATAGTCAGCGCCCTGGAAATTTCGCTTACTATATTTATTATAATATCGGCAGATGATGCCCTTTTGATTTGTCATCATGCTTCTTTTTTCTGGTGATTTAGTCCGGAACATGATCCGCCTTGAAAACGCTGCAGCTTATGAGCGGACAGCATGAACGCCATAGCGCCGGTGCGCTCTGCGCAGCATGTGCGCAGAGCTGTTACCAGAATTCTTTTTTTAATAAACGGCACTAATTAATACTTAAGCCAGCGCTTGCATATCCTACAACAGTATTGAGCAGAGACACCCCGCTTGCCGTTGCCGAAAATACCAGCATCAGACGGGTTTGTGCCGTTACCGGAATATTGAGCCCTGTCAGAGAATCGTTTAACAGAGTGCCAACCGATACTGCTCCGGTAAGTGCCGGCGCCAGATTTAACAATGTTCCGGAGATTGGAGAAAATACGTTATTCGGTGTCGCCGACTGATAGATCTGTGCTCTTACCGTAACTGTCGAACCGATTAATGAAAGCGCCAATGTTGTACTAAAGAAGGCACTGAACGAAGTAATGATACCGCTGCGCGGAACCTGGAATGCGAAGTTGGAAAGCGTTCCACTGGCATTGGTGATATCTATAGTTGATCCCAGAAGCGTTAACCCCTGTGCGCTGCTTCCAAAGCCAACAAAAGCTGGAATCCCTGCAAGCCCTCCGGCGATCGTCGTCACAGAAACCGGAACCCCTGATGCAAATGGAATGATCGCTCCCGTACCGGCAACCCCTGTTGGTCCGGTCGGACCCGTTGCACCGTCCGCTCCTGTTGCTCCCGTTGCTCCCGTCGGACCCGTCGCGCCCGTCACACCGTTCGCCCCCGTTGCTCCCGTCGGCCCGGTTGCTCCCATCAAGCCATCATCACCCGGACACCCCTTCGGCCCCTGCGGTCCGATCGGGCCCGTCACACCCTGAACACCCTGCGGACCTGTTACACCCTGGGGCCCCATGGCACCCGTTGGGCCTGTCGCGCCCGTCGGGCCGGGAATTCCCCTGGGTCCCTGCGGTCCCACATCTCCCTGCGGCCCCACAGGTCCTGTCGGGCCCGTCGGTCCTGCCGGCCCCTGCGGCCCGGCATCTCCTCTGGGGCCTTCACATCCCGGATCCCCTTTCGGGCCAATGTCACCACGAACACCCTGAATGCCCTGAATACCCTGCGGACCGGCATACCCTCTTGGACCGGCATACCCTCTCGGTCCCGTGTTTCCGGTAGGTCCTACCGGACCTGTATTTCCTCTGGGTCCTCTCGCTCCGGGAGTCCCGGGAATACCCTGCGGCCCCATAGGCCCCGGCTCACCTCTGTCCCCCTTCGGCCCCGGACAGCCGGTATCTCCTTTGATTCCCTGGGGACCCATCACTCCCTGATCGCCCTTCGGCCCGGCAGGACCACGCTCACAGCAGGGTGCACAACAATGATGCTGACAATGCATTTGATAATTGTTACACGAATTGTTGCATGAACCGTTACCCGAGCTGTTACATGAATTCTTATTATCCATAAAATCCGTATCCTTTCTACTCAATGAATTAAAAAAATACATTTAAGTATCTTTTTCTACAAATAATTTATGCTTACCCGAAATTTCTGTTACATATTGTAAAAAAGCAATAGAGCGTGTCGAAAACACGCTCTAAGAAATCTGCCGGCTGTCAAAATACTGTTTATTATAAAGATATGCTTTAGAGTAGGGCTTAAGGGTCCCTGCCCTTTCATTGTATTCTTTTGCCTTTTTTAAATCGCCCATTT
>OFFW01000282.1_pt1 | contig 38679 bp, 28 predicted proteins | sample 1521501 | NCBI WGS metagenome assembly OFFW01 (sample SAMEA3504107, study PRJEB24116) | mouse gut metagenome | biome: mouse gut; feature: mouse-associated habitat; material: faeces | place: Denmark | collected 2011
TTCTGAAAATCAACCCTTTCCTGCCTATTCGCTATTGAGTTTCCGAGACTGCTCTCGGATCTGTCTCCACCCCTGCCGTTTTTACTCATTCCAACTTTTATTCTTTGCCAGCGTTTGCCTATCCTCTTTGGTTTCAAAAAGTTCCTCAAGCCACTCCTTCACGCGGCGTCCTACAAATTTCCAATACATTCTTAATAAAACACTAATCAGACAACCAAAAAAGAGACAAATTGTAAAATAATACGGTTCCGTTAGATAATAGAAACACATACGCAGGTATAGTAAATAATAGATTATCCATTCTCCACCTTTTTTCAGCTGAAACCTAACTATACTTTCGCCTTGAATATTTTCAATAATCTCTCCACAAACTTTAGGTAAAAATGGATTTGACGCACCACGCGGAGGCATTCGATTTGAATTTATACGAAAATCAAACTCTTTATCAGTCACTTTTCCTGCTACAAAGAGATAATCTTCTAAGTTCAAAAGAATATGCAAGTTTAAAAAAAAATTCTTTTTACTCCTTAATATCGTCACATTTTTTAGTCGCCTTTCAAGTTCCTCCCTGGTAATAAATGTTACTAATTCAAAATGCGGATTCCACCCCTTTTTTTGCATATCATTATCACTCCTTCGCTGTCATCAACATGCCAAATAATTCCTCAATTCCAAATGTCTTGGACATATTAGTATGAAATTCCAACGCCGCTCCTATACTTAGAAAAACTGCTATCCCAACGGGCTTCATGTCATCGCCTTCTCCTGAATATAGAATATCTAAACCCACAACTAAAAATCCACCAAACGAGCCTCCAGTTGCAGCTCCAAACCCCCTACTGTCAGTAACATTTTTCATCCCTGGATAAAAGGAAAAAACAAGTCCTCCCTTTACTCCTTTTCCTACTTGGGCCCCACTACCTGTTGATACCTGAAAATCTTGATTTCCAGCCATATCAGCTGCATATTGTGCTGATCCACTAATATTTACACCCATTCCTATAGATCCTGCTAAACCTATCGCTGCCACAATTGAAGGTCCACTATCCTGGCTTTGTTGCTCTTCCCTGATTTTTTGTGCAGCTTCCTTCAGTTCAGCTATTTCATCATCATCCAAAAAATATGAAAGATTACTCTCATTTTCTTTTATTGTTAGTTTTTCAAACAGATCAGGTACGATACTCTCTTCTTCAGGTGACTGCAACTGCAACACTGGCAATTCCGGTGTCCTGCCATTCAGATCTACAAATCTGACCGGGTTACTCCAGCAGTATCCATAACGATTCCATGTCTTTGGCATCATTACACTTCCTCCAACCAGATCTTCTGCCAGAAATCTCCCGCTTTCCGGCCTGTATTCCCTGGCCTGTGCAAAATAAGAACCTCCTACCTCATCATACCGGTAGCTGGTATAGCCGAGAGGCTGCCCCTTTCCCTGCCTGGTATAGCCGGGTTTCGTTTTCACTTCCCCCTCCAGTCCGTGTGCATCCCGGCCAAATTCATCATACCCATATCTGTCACCATTACCATTATCATACAGGCTCCTCAATACACTCCCTATCTCATCCTGCAGATAATACCGTGGTTTTCTTCCCTCCTCTTCCATCACTGACACATTGGAATCCCAATAGAATCTCTGTTTTTTCTTATCCCGTTCCAGCCACAGCATATTGTTATATTGCCGTGTAAGGTCCAACAGGTACTCTTCCCGTATACCGTCTTTTTCTTCCGCTGTCCTCTGCCCTGAACCATTATAGGAATACACAGCCTTATTCCCCTCCCTGTTCCATGCTCTCTCCAGCCTGTTCATGGCATTATAAGCATAGCCATGCAGAAGGATCCCACCTTCATATTCCCCCGTCTGATTCCCACGGCCGTCATACTCATAGCGTATGCACTTGTAAGCATCTTGGTTTTCTGGTACGGAAGGGGACTGGTACTTTCTTTCCTCAGAAAGCCTGTTCAGGATATCATAGGAAAACTCACTGCTGGCTCCATGCTCATAGTCTTCCATACTGATACGGTTACCGAAGGGATCATACTGATACCTTCGCAGAAGCCCTCCATCCTTCTCGACGCCGGTCAGCCTCTGCAGGCCGTCATAGGTATATCGGTAACTGCCGCTCTCCCCAGGCAGGCTCCGGCGCTCCTTATGGATGGCAGACTTATTGCCTGCAGCGTCATACTCATAGCGGTACCTGTCAAGTATCCCTGTCGTGTCTTCGTGCTTAAGCTCTGCCAGCCTCCCTGCTTTATCATAACAAAAGCTGGTGTGGTATCCGCCGGAACTGCGTTTCTCACAGAGCCTGCCCAGCGGATCATATTTATAGCGGATCCACAGATCTTCCTTTCCGGCTGCCGACCGTATAAATCCTGTCTGATGCAGCAGTTCATCATACTGCATCTTCACGGTCGTTCCATCCGGATAAGCCACACACCTCCTCTCTCCCATGCTGCCCCACTCATAGCGTACCGTCCTGCCTGCATGGTCCGTAATACTGACAGGTTCACCATAGCAGTTCCGTTCGATCCTCGTCTCACCAAGCCAGTCTCTGACCAGATCCGGCTGTCCAAGAGGCGTATACCGGAATTCCACTTTCCTGCCGTCATCATACAGGATGCTCTCTGTTCTTCCATCAGGTGTATAAGTATATGCCGTCCGCAGTCCGTCCCGGTCTGTATTCTCAGTCATCCTGCCCAATACATCATAACTGTAGAATTCCTCTCTGCCCGCCGCATCCCTCACACATACCACCTGTCCAAAACCGTTCCGTACATACTCTGTTATCCGGTCTGCTTCCGGATCACCGTGCTGGCAGACGCGGATCAACCGGTCCGCCATATCATAAGTATATTCTGTCCTGTTCCCCAAGGCATCCAAAACTTCCCGCAGTTTTCCGCCCGGTGTATAGGCATACTCTGTTCTATTCCCCAGGGCGTCCGTTACGGATGTCACATGTCCGGCCATATCATACGTATAGGCTTTCTCCTGGCCGTCGCTTCCTGCCGTTTTCTGTATCCTGCCCATACTGTCATAGAAGAAGGAAACGCTGTAACCGGTATTATCCGTTCTTCTCTTAATCTGCCCAATGCTGTCATATTCATATCCCGTCTGTCTCCCATCCGGATATACTACCTTCTCCAGCCTGCCTCCAGGCAGGTAACTGTATTCAGTTGTCCTGCCTGCCCCGTCTGTTACAGAGGTAAGCTTCCCAAAAATATCATACGTATACCGGGTGGCATTGCCTTTGATATCTGTCTCTTCTGTAAGTTCCCCGGCGGCATCATAACAATAACGCCTCCGGTTTCCCATAGGATCCGTGATGCCGCTTACTCTGCCGCTGTACCTGTCATAACTATACAGTGTCTTTCCTCCGGCCGGGTCTGTGACCGCCACAACACGGTTTAGCACATCATATTCATAAGAAGTCACCGACAATACCTTTTTACCGTCTCCTGCTTCTACTTTCAACAGATTGCCTGCCGGATCATAAGCATAGTCCACGATTATACCCGCTTCCTGCCCGCCTTCTGCTGTGTGCTTCTCCTTCGTCAGCCGGTTTTCCCTGTCATATTCATAAGAAACCATCTCCCCCGACGGAAAGATCTCTGCAGCCACATTCCCGGCCAGGTCATACTCCCGTCTGCTCACTCTCCCTTCCTTATCCCTCACGCTTTCCGGCCTTCCCATATCATCGTAAGTAACCTGATAAGTGCCACCGTCGAAATCCTGTACTTCTGTCATCCTCCCGCTCACATCATACGAGAATCTCCTGACAGCACCCTCTTTATTCGTCACAGACAGGAGGTGATCCCTGGCATCATACTGATAACGAACCGTATTCCCTTCTGCATCTGTCAGCTCTGTCATCCTGTTCAATGCGTCATAACGATACCTGACCATGACACCGTCAGGATAAGTGACACCCAGGATATTGCCTCTCTCATCACGGCTGAACCTTGTACTGCTCCCATCAGGCTGAATGATGCTTTCCGGCAGCCCCTTCTCATCATAAGTAAACCGGCGCATCCTGCCAAGGGCATCCACAACCGCCGACATACGCCCCTTCTCGTTATAGATGTTGCGGAATACTTCTTTTCCATCTATTACACAGAACTGCAGTCTCCCCTCCCTGTCATAACGGTAATCCTGCTGTCTGCCCAATGCATCTGTGACCCCCGACAGACGCCCCCTCTCATCATACTGATACCGGGTCTGGTTCCCGTTTCCGTCTTCGTAGAAGATGATCTGATCATTATCATTATACCGAAACTGCTCCCTGCTGCCCTTATGCTCTGTCACAACATTACGGAACCTGTCATCGCTCCCATAAGTTGTGATATGGCCTCTCTGATCCCTGGCAAAGGTACATTTCCCGGCATCATCGTACCTTAATTCCACTTCTCCGCCATCCGGCGTTGTCTGCCTGACTACCCTGTTCACACTGTCATATCTGTTAAATACACCTGTCACGCCACGTGGTGTGGTCACACTTTCCATGCGCAGATTTTCATTATACCCATAATCATAGGCATATCCCAGAGAATTTACAAATCTGTACATGACACGGTACTTGTAATACAGACGCACTTCCCTGCCTGTATGGTCACAAACACGGTACAGGTTCCCTTCCCGGTTATAATGATAATAAAGTCTCCCGCCGTTCGCCCCCTGTACCTCTGCCAGTCTCCCTTTGTCATCATACAAAAAGGCGTCCGTATTTCCATTTCTGTCTTTTTGATGCCGAAGGTTCCCCTCCTGGTCAAAAAAATACTCACGTCCGGCTCCTGTGACATAACGACAGCCGCTATCTTCCAGCTTCAGGAGTCCGGTCTTCCCATAGACCGGTTCATACACATTTCCGGCGCACCGTCGAAAAGATATCCGCTGACCATCTCCCAGATAAAGGGTCAGCAGGCCTTCTCCTGCCTTCCTGAGTGAGATCTCATAATTATGGCGCCATCCCTCCCCGATGCTTCCTCCTTCATGTTCTTCCATAGAATTATAGGTCATGCAGAAATGCAGCTTTGTGATACCATGGATGAACAGGTCCTCTTTTGTATAAACAAAATTACCCGTATTCAGGTTGACTGGATCGAAACCAAATATACCAGCATTCAGGTACATTTCCCTTATCAGATCTCCATAGCGCTGCCTATACATATTCCAATCAATACTCTGCACCTGGCCCTGCCCTGATGACTCTGGGGCTATGATACCGCCTTGCATACACAACAGGAAACTGTCCATAGTAAGCGCCGTATCATCCGTCACTTTCTCGAGTTTCCATGAAGACCCGCCTGCATTTGACCATTCACCCGCCAGTATTCTATACTCTCTGCAGTCTTTTTGGGCCCCATTTGACCGACACAATCCAAAGGGCGGAATATTCTCATCTGGTTTACAATCTTTACTGTTTGCTTTCTTTAGTCCACTGGCAGTATATCCATGCCCTTTTGGTATCTGTAAAATTCCAGATGAACTCCCATACTGGCAGCGTAATACTGCACCCTCTACTAAGTAACTCTCACCCATCTGCCATCCCCCTGACCAGCTTCACATACCTGTTCCAGTTTCCTGCATCCCCTGTCACTCCACAACACCCATGCTTTAATCACCAAAACTCCATCCGCAGGAACAGATTACTCTTCCATACATATCTGTCACCATTAATTTCAAGCCCGCACTCAGATCTTCCATGCCTCGCCCCTCCATCTGCCGAAGAAAAAGTAAAAATCCTCCGTCCTGCACAGTGCCTTATATCCACCGCTCTCCTTTATCTCCTCCAGCAGATCCCGGCACAGGCCTGCGATCGCGGCATAATAGTACTCTGCATAATGATACCGGATCGCATCGATCTCATAAGCATATATCCTTGGATGCACTTTACGCAGGCTGGCTGTCAGAACAGACATATCCTCCTCATACCTGTCGAAGAACACCGGAAGCTGCCACGTTGACTCCGCCCGCCATTCCGACAGATAGAAGCCTTCCCCGTAGAGTGTCAGGCGCAGGTTCCCGGTACGCATCAGGATGTCGCTGTGCAGATAACAGATACCCAGACACGTTGCCTCTTTCACCGTATCATGTATCAACGCCCACTGCCGGAAGAGACTGTCAAATGTCTGCACGGCTTCCACCCTCGGCCCTTCCTGCCCGTATACACCCTCCAGCCACCGGATGCTCTCCGCGAACAGGTCCTCTCCCTGCTTTTCGGCATCCTCGATCAGTTCCTTACGGTACTCCATCTCATCCATCTCCAAAAGCTGTTTATCCTGTCACTGTATCTTCAGATCCCCGCCCACGAACAGGATGCTGTCCTCCAGCCGGATCCCAGTCCCTTTCTGCCGCAGGTCCACCGAAGAATCCCCGGCCATGAGCAGTGAGCCTGTATCACTGGTGATCGTCAGGTCCTGCGCCGCTTCCAGCAGGATGGAGCGGTCGCTGATGATCTGGATCCCCTCCTCATCCGTCAGTGTGATCTGTGTCCCCTGGTTGTTGGTGATGACGATGGAGTCCGGCGTAAAGCGTACTTCCTTCTGGTGTATGCTCTTGAACACTTTCCGGGAAGGATCCTTACGGTCGCTGCCGGCCGTCCCCTCATGGACGGAGCTGGTCACAAACGCATCCTTCTCCTCCTTCTGCGGAATGGTCAGCCGGACGCTGTCCCCCGGCTCCGGCATACAGTACCAGCCTGTGCCGTCAGGCGTGGAATATACCGTTGCATAAGGATACCAGATATTGATGGCCGCTCCTGCGTTCTCATCATCAACGACTGACACCTGCACCCGGTCCTCCTTCACGGCCAGGACCCGCGCCTGCAGGGAACAGCCTGCCATCTCCCGCCGATATCTTTCGGGTACCTGAAGCCCCTTCTCTTTCTTCAAATGACAGTCAAACAGCATCTCCCCGCCTACATATCTGCCTGACAGCCTGTACAGGTAGAACTTCTCACCATAGAGTACCGTATAGTCCCCGATCCTGTGCAGTTCCCGCTCTTCCACCGTATACTCCAGACAGTCAGCCTCGGACAATGCCAGCCCGCTGCCTGTCTTGTCCCGGTATTCATTCAGGTCCTTCTTCATCCTGTACTTGCCGCCCTCCGGCAGCCGGAACGCCTCCCCTTCCGGCAGGCCGCAGGAGAACCTGACGCCCTTCCTGTACGGATCCGGCACCAGGGACTGCCCCCTGCGGCTCGCCAGCCTCTTTAAGAATGTCCAGTCGGTCTCATGGTACTGCAGCACCAGTTCTCCCGCCGCCTCCGCATATGGCTGGGTAAAGACCGGCCCGGACTCCGGATAGCCCGCCGTTACCCCACGGAATATCTGCTCATAGGTGCAGGCATCGTCCTGCCACGTGCGCAGATGCTCCTGCCGGTCCATCAGGCAGCTCCCTGTCATCACCGTCAGTGTCAGCCGTTTCTGGTCATTGATGCAGGCAATGGTAAAATCCGTCACGATCCCCACGAACAGCGTCACCGACTCCCCGTCCTTCCCCACAAGCTGCACCTGCTCCCACACATCTGTAGAAAGCAGGCCCAGACAGCGTTCCTCCTCTTCGTCCCTGATATGGCCGGAGATGGACAGCCAGCCATGCCGGCCTGCCTCTTCCTCCAGCTTAAGCTCCACGATATCCAGAAATTCCACCGGACCTGTCCTGATATCATATTCCCGCATCCCGTACCTCCTTTTTCTGCCCCGGCTTCCTGCCCATGCCGGCCTCATCAGGGTCCGGCCTGTCAGGACCGTCACATTCGACCGACCGCATGATCTCCCACGCCAGTGGCTTTAACCTGTCGTATTCTTCAAAAGGGCAGAAATACTGCCCAAGGATCGCCCTGTCCCCGCACCGGAATAAAAAGAGCAGGTTGTACACGCGCCCATCCGCAGCAAAGCTCTTGTATTCCAGCCAGCGCGCTTCCGCCCCTGTCTCTTCCCTGCCGGCATTGTAGAACACAGTCCTGCCGTCCAGCCTGGCCAGGGCAGCCCGGATCCGTTCCGGCATGTCTCCCCCTGACTCCTCCAGGACCCGGAAGGCTATGGCTGCACCGCGCTCCCTGGATACAAAGACCAGCTCCGGCCGTTCCCTGGACCAGAAGATCCCCGCTGCCCTCTCCCTTCCTGCCTGGACGAAGTCATCCGGCAGCCAGGCCGTGAAGCCCGGCAGGCTGCGCCGCTCTGTCGTCCCTCCGGCCCCTGCGGTCCCTTTCTGTCCACGGGACCGTTCCTCCGCCTGCAGCAGGAACAGGTCGGTCTCATCCCCGCTGATCCGCTCCATCCGTTTCCCTCCATGTCCCAAAGCTGTGCCTGATGATACTGCGCCACTGCAGGGCAGCGCCGGCCGGGTAAGTGAAGGTCACCAACACCATCTTCCCTCCGGCCGCACACACCGCCTTTATGTGCTCCTCTTCCCGTTCCGCCATGGACATCCGGAACCAGCCCACCGGCAGGCCTCCCCTCTCATCCAGGTAGGCCGGGGATCTTTCGTATTCCGGGAACAGCTCTCCTGCCATCTCCTGCAACGCCCATGCGGCCTGCCAGGTCTGTCCGGAGTCCATTTCCTGTCCTGTCAGCTGCCCTGCCAGCTGCACGGCGCCATTCTCCCACAGGATCGCCGGCCGCTCTTCCCATGGATACAGCCGCTCCTGCCGCTCTTCCCCCATCGGCCCAAAGCCTGACGGGAGTTCCAGCTGCAGCCCCAGTCCTTCCATATCCCGGGTCTCCAGCAGGATATCCTCCTGGCTGCACCCTTCGCTCCCCTCCATGCAGAACCTGTCCATTGCCTGTCTGCTCCTTTCTCCTAAAGTCAATCCGGAATGTCTCCATCACCTGACGCCTCCTGTGCAGTACAGCCTGCTCACGCGGCTGGACGGGGGCGAACATCCTCGCCGCCAGTCCGCCTGCCGCGGTCATGCTCCCTGCTGCAGGGCTTCCCCCATCCAGCCTGTCTATGGCAGGGCTCTTGCCAAACCCTCCCGTCTTCATCGGATCTCCCATATCCTCTACCTCCCTGTTCCTGAGGCAGTCTCCGCCGCTGTGGCTTCCCTGCCCTGCTGTCAGACCGTATCCCTCACCAGGTCCCCGAGCTCCCTTACCCGGCTCCCTTCCAGCACCCTGTCCAGTCCGTCCTCCGGCTCCACTGCCGGTGTGGAGGCGATGAGCGCCCCACGGATCTGTTCCGGATCATCAAACGCATAGGGCGCAGCTCCCTGTCCATCCTGCCGCCTTGCAGCCGGGAAGGCATCCGCACCGGTCCCCTGCATCATCACCCTGTCAGACACCCCTATCGTGTCAAATCCGTTACACATGTTGATCACCGTCGGGGAGGCGCCCTTCTTCACCAGTGATATCTCCTGCGGCGCCTTGATGAGGATCCTGCCGGCTTTGAACCCGATCCCTTCCTTTGCGCGCAGTGTCAGCTTCCGGTGGCTCACCGCCTCCGCGCCGGTGGCATCCAGCAGCCCGAAGCGGAGCGGACGCTGCAGGTCCTGGAACCCTGCCTTCTCCGGTGTGAGGAAGAGCCGCTTCCCTTCTTTCGTCGTCAGATAACGGCAGGCCGGGTCAAGCTCCCCGTTGCCCTCACCGTTCTTACGCACACCGCATACGGCCCGGTCTTCCTCCCAGGGTGCAGTCCCCAGAAGGACATAGACACGTTCCCCTTTTTCCGGCATGCAGTACGTGAGGTTCCCCATATCCGGCCGCCAGGGATACCAGAAGGCATGTCCCGGATCCTGCTCCCTGTCCATGTCGAACCGTACACGCACCTGCTCCGCCTGTGTGTCCAGTACCGTCGCCGGCAGGAGCAGTCCGGTCACATATGGGTCATCATACCTGTCCGCATACAGCCCTGGCTGGTCCGAAAGCGTATAATAAAACTGCAAAAGGCCCTTTTCCAGCCTGCATTCCTTTGTCTTCACGGACAGCACCCTGCCTTCCAGGCAGACCTCATCACCCGGCTCCCAGTCTTCCCACGTCCTCACGCTGATGCACAGCCCACCGGCATCCCGGTCATACCAGCTCCGTTCCTTCTCGGTCCCTGTACCAGCGGTGATGCTGCGCCCTGCGGGTTGTCCCACATGGATCTGTGCTGCCACAGGATATACCGAGGGCATGATGGCCGTCCCCAGATGCCCTGCCAGCCTCTTAAGGAATCCCCAGTCCGTCTCCTCCAGCTGGTAAAGCGGCCGTCCGATCACCCGGTCCTCCACATGGAGATCCAGCCCGGCTCCCGGTGTGTCCGCCAGCACCTGCTCCATCACCTGCCTGTAAGTCATGGATACATCCTGAAAGGACCTGGCCTTTTTCCTGCAGTCAAGGAGCCGCGTAGCGGCCGCCCCTCTCATGATGATCTCATATCCATGGCCTTCCTGCACCACCTCAGCCTCTTCCAGTATCCCGGTAAAGAGCAGGCGATCCCCGGCTCCGATCCTGACTGTGATCCCTGAAAGGGGAATCCGGATCCCTTCCTCACCGGCTTCCTCAGACAGCATGCCCTCCAGATAGAAAGCCGGATGGGCATTCGCCTGCACCTTCATATGAAACTGTCTTATCTCCATCACCGGAACTGCCGCCTGAACATGCAGATCCCCCTGTGTCAATGCCGCCATCACCCTACCGTCCTTTCTCAGATGTCATCAGCGCCGGCCTGATGACTCTGTCCGTTTATATCTCTATGCCCGCCAGCTGACAGAGCCTCCGCCATTCTCCATAGACCCATTTATATTCCTGATATTGCCACATGAGACTCGTACTACCGCCATTCTCCCAACACTGGATCAGATTCTCTGGTAAGGCAACCCTGTTTATTACCGGCACATCCTGCAAAAATGTTCCTCTATGTCTCATGCGCCATTCCTCATCCACTGACCAGCTTCCTCCGATCACCCTCACGATCAGTTCCCCATACGCTGCTCCAAGCTCCATAAGCCGCTCCTGGTTAGCCCTGAAAGAAGCCAGCATTCGTTCCCGATCATTTTTGAAGTCATCATTTGCTATGCTGTCCATCTCTTTTACGATACAATGCAGGATATCTTCTTCTTTCGATGTGCTATCCAATCCGTTCCTCTTCCAGAAGTTCCCGGCCAACGCTGCCCTCCCGGTCCGGAAACGCTCTTCCATCTCGTCCGTGGTATGGCATCTATTGCTCCTGCTGTCAAAGTCTGCTATCCGCCGGTCCTCCCAGATTGCTTCCCTGATCTCGTCCCCGGCCTGTTCCAGCTGGCTGCAAAGTTCCTTTTCGTCCTCATAAAAGAAGAATCTCTTGTACATACATTCTCCTATGTATCCATCTACTATCGTATAGAGCACAATAAAAAATGTTTTACGACGATATGCTTCCTCTTTAACCCTTATCCCCAGTTCCTCTTGATCCAGCTTTCTTCTCATCCACCACTCACGCCCAGCTTCAAAACTAAAATAGAAACCCAGATCCTCCAGCCGCTTTATCAGGACATTCTTTATGATCCTTTCACTCATGAGGCTCTCATCTACCTCTCTCGATGTCCTGGGTGGCTCCCAGTTATCCCCATACTTCCGCCGTTCACGCGCAACATTCTCCCTATGCTTTTTTATCAGCGCCATATATTGTTCAGCCAGCGCTGCTCCCCCTCCTTTCTGGCAGCATTCGCTGACCGCTCTCAGAGGGGTGTCATTTTCATCCGAAAACGCGCAGTGGGCAATCTCTACCGATTTCCGCCCCAAGCCCTTCAAGACCCATTCGCCACCGACAGTACAGAGGATGATATAGCCGTATACGGCCGCCAGTTCTAGCTGCGTCTCAATCGTTTCCCGGAAAGGAAGCCCCTTTATCTGCTCCATTTCCCGCAGCAGGCTTCCCATGACCACATCAGTCCCCTGATCCGCAGCAATCCCATTCCGCAGCAGGAAGCGCTGCTGCAGTTCCTCACGTTCCTGCATCAACTGCGCATACATCTCATCTGTGATCATGTCCACATACTCCACTTTCGGTATGCTCAGTTCTGCCAGCCTGGGGATGACCCTGTTCACCACATGGTCTCCCAGAATGTTCAGGATATTCTCCAGTTCCTCGCCGTTTTCATAAGAATGATAGTCAAGATCCCAGAATATCTCGTCAATCTCAAAAACACGTCCCACATGCGTATCCATCAGCAGCTGGAATACCTTCCCCGGATCCCTTTGTATCACAAAGGTCTGTTCCGTCCCGTCTGCCGTCCTGCTGAACGTATATCTTCGGTCTACATATCCGGCAAATTCAAACCCATAGGGTTTTATCTTTGCTCCAAAAGTTTTCAGCACCATTTTTTTTGAAAACATACTTATCCTCACCTTCACTAAGCAACCGTATCACATGAACCGAATAATTCATCAAATTTTGCAACCAACATGCCAAGTATGACTGGTATGGCTGCATTATCAAAAGGAAATGCAAATAAATCATTTCCAACTACAAACGCCAACGCAAAGACTAATCCCGTTATTTCCAGCGCGGTGCTTATTGCTGTAACTTTCGGCTTCTCCTTTTCCTCTTTCTCCTTTTGTTTCTTTGCAATTTCTTCCATTTTATCCTTGACCTTCTTAGCATCTTCTGCCAAAATTGTGGCAAACTCTGGTTTCTCTCGCCCTTTTTCCACATAAGTCCAAAAGACCATACCCGGAAATAAGGCATTTGTATAATATCTTATTGTTGCTCCTTCATGTTTATTACTTGGTACCTCATAACCATCTATAACACTATTTAATCCTGATCCAGTTTCTGCACGTGCAGTTACTCCATTTTCCTTCCAATAAGGCTCATTTATATTTTTGTTGATTGCCCATATGTAACCATTCAACTGTAGGCTTCCTTTCACACGGCTTCTACTGCTTTCATGTTTTAATTCATAGACCTCCGCTACCCCTTTATTAACATATATGATATCAGCAAAACCATGGCCTGAACGAGTTTTGTAATATGGATTATCACCGTCCAACCCTTGAGGGATATAAACACTGGTCTTTATTGTAAGGTTGTTGTTCTTTGCATGCGTTTTCAAATACTGCTTCAATGCTGTATCAGCTTCATTTCCATAAACCAGCCACGACACAACACCATCATTTGACGTCTCTTCAGTCGTACCCAGAAAGTCCAGATAATTTAGCGCCGAATTTCGGCAGTAAATATACTCATTCAGCGTGACTGGCGTCTTCGCATCACCTTTCAGGATATCCTCACCGCTGAATCTCCCGTGCTCCGGTACATATTCCCTTGCCTGTGCATAGTACATCCCGCCCAACTCTTCGAAGGTATAGCCTGTATAGCCGAATGGCTGTTCCTCTCCGATGTTGCCATACAGATCCCTGCCAAACTCATCATATCCATAGCAGGACAGCACATTCCCATTCATCCACAGGAACCGCAACGGACTGCCCATCTCATCTAAGAGCGCCCGGCTTTGTCCTCTGTCGTCTTCCATTCCTTCAAGGTTGATCCCCCACAGATACTTTTGCTTTCTGTTCCCCCTTTCCTGCATGAGCAGATTATGGTGCTGCTTTGTCATGTCATAATAGTATTCTGTATGGGTGCCATTACCTGCGGATTTCTTATCTGCAGATATCCTCTCCCCCATCCCATTATATAGGTAAGAACATTCACCTGCAAGCGCCTCCCTGGCCATGGTTATTTTTCCGGACGTATCAAAAGCATAAGCCCTATCCTGTTCCCCACCCTTAAGGACTTCTATGAGGTTGCCCCTTCTGTCATACCTGTAGTCATAATGTTCCTCCCCTGTCATGCTAAGCAGCTGATCACCGGCATTATAAGCATACTCTGTCCGTTGTCCATTCCGCGTCATGGCAGTCCTGTTATGGAACACATCATATTCATACTGACGCAGGGAGACTCCGTCCTTCTCCACGCCTGTCAACTGGCCGACAGGATCATAGAGATACCGGTAGGCTCCCGATTCCTCCGGCTTATCCCAGCGGTACCTGTCTATTCCTGTCTTATTGCCCCTGGCATCATATTTATATTGGCATCTCTCCAGTATCTGGTCATGATATCTATGAGAAAGGCTATCCAGCCTTCCTTCCCGGTCATACCTGTAACTTGTTACGAGCCCGCCACTGCATACCCGTTCAGCAAGCCCGCCCTGTTCTCCATAGCGGTATTCCGTCCGTTCCTTATCACTTCTTACTGCTTTGATACGCGAAAGGTCGTCATATTCATAATCGACCCTGCTGCCGTCCGGATAGATCAGAGCCTTCCTTTCATTCAAGTTCCCCCACTCATAAGCCGTGGTGCGGCCCCTATGGTCAGTCGTCCTTATCAGTCGTCCATACGCATCATGCTCCATGCGCAATGTCCCAAGCCAGTCCTTTACCTCCTTGAGCTGTCCCATGGGACCATACGTATATTCAGCGCTGCGACCATCATCAAATGCTACATGGCCTAACATTCCATCGGCCCTGTAAGAAAATGAAGTCACATACCCCTCTTTATCCTGCCTCTTTACCAGCCTTCCTGTTTTATCATATTCGAAGCGCTCCTGATATCCGAGTGCATCTGTGACCGAGGTCACCCTGCCTGCCAGATCCCTGCCGTACAATGTAAGATGCAGGTTATGCTGCCTGGCATTCAACTGTATGGCCTCCTCAAAAGCCATCTTCCGTTCCACTTCATTACCGGTTCTGAAAACAGCTGTCAAATCCCCCATCAAGTCGTAGGAATATCTGGTCAGATTCCCATTGGCATCCTCGACTGACAAGAGCTTTCCGATCGGGGAGTATTCATATCTTGTCGTATTCCCCTCAGCATCCGTTATCGACGTGACATTTCCTATAGCATCATAGCTGTACAGGATCTGCTGGCCTTCCCTGTTCCTGATCGCTTTCACGCGATCCTGCTCATCATATTCATAGTACAGGCAGGCGCCCTGCTCATCCCGTTTTTCCTTTACATTACAATTGCCGTCATAAGTAAAATGCAGTCTCTTTCCGTTCGGATAGGTCACCTGCTTCAACATACCTCCCGGATAATACGCATATGTTATGATCCCGCCTGCCGCATTCTTCACCTGTGTGACAAGACCCACACTGTTATAGCGGTAGGATATCACATTGCCAAGTGCATCTGTTTCCCTGACCATCCTTCCAGCCTGGTCATATTCCATGCTTCTTTTATTACCAAGTGCATCTGTTACACCTGTCAGGTGTCCGTCAGCATCATATTCATATCTCGTGCAGTCCCCGGCCGGATCCGTCTCCTCGATCACCCGGTTCAGGGCATCATATACATAAGACCGCTTTCCGCCCTCCGCATCCTCTATCTGGATCCGATTTCCACATGGGTCATAGGTACAGCTGGTCTTCCCGCCCATCTGGTCCACATACTCCACCAGCCTGCCATTCCTGTCATGTACATAGCGGATCTCTGCTCCATTAGGCAGCTTCTCAGATGCCAGATGCCCCAGCTTATCCCTTGTAAAGGTGACCCTGTTCCCTTCCTGATTCTCATAACCTTCCGGTCGGTTGCAGGAATCATACCACATTTTACGGGTGGATCCGTCGAAATCCGTGATCTGAGTCATCTTTCCACTGGGGCTGTATTCATAACTGCATACATCCCCTGATGGGTTTTTGACCTTGACAAGATCGTTCAGTTCGTTATAAAAGAATTCTGTCCTATTGCCATTCCCGTCAACCGTCGCAGTCACACGGTTCAGCCTGTCATATTCGTACACCGTTTGATTCCCCATAGGATCAGTGATGCACTTGATATTCCCACGTTCATCATAATCGATATAGAGTGTTGAACCATCCGGCTGTGTGATGGATACCGGTTGATTACGGGAATTATAATCAGTAACGACCACATTCCCACCCTGATCCGTCCTCGCCCTGAGATTTCCCTTTGCATCATACTCATTTACGATGCATCCACCACCCGGCAGTCTGATCCTGGAGATTCTGTTATCATGGTTATATTGAAACTCTGCCACGCCTCCAAGTGCGTTGCGGATCTCCACAAGATTTCCCTTTGCGTCATAACCATATCTTGTCTCGTTTCCATTCTTGTCAACATAAAGGATCCGTTGTCCGCTGTCGTTATATCTGAACTTTTCCTCGCCGTCATGATGGACTGTCCGCGTATTGCGGAACCGCTCATCACACTCATACGCCGTGATACTGCCGTTCTGATCACTGAGATAGGTACACATTCCTTCTTCATCATACTTAAGTTCTATCTCTCCGCCATCCGGCATAGATTGTTTTGTTACCCGATTGATACTATCATACGTATTACGGATGCCTACGATCCCCCGTGGCGTAGTGACACTCTCCAGACGGAGGTTCTCATTATATCCGTAGGTATAGACCCTGCCCAGTGAATTTACGAACTTCTGTAAGACACGATAACTGTACAGCAGGCGTATCTCCCTGCCCGTATGGTCACAGACCCGGTATAGATTTCCTTCCTTATTATAATAGTAATACAGGATGCCCCCGTTGGCTCCCCTCACCTCCTGCAGCCGTCCCTGTACGTCATACCGGAAGACAGTCGTGTTTCCATCCCTGTCTATGGTTGATAAGATGCGGCCATCTTCATCAAAAAAATATTCCGTACTGTCCTTTGCTATATACCGGTATCCTTCTTTGTCCTTCCGCAGCAGCCCGCTGCCGCCTGACAGGGGAGTATATACATCCCCTATATTCTGGCGATAGGCAGCGCGGCGGCCATCTCCAAAATGCAGATGGAGTATCCCCGCCCCTCTCTGCTCCAGAAAAATCTCGTAATTATGGTGCCATCCCTCCCCCAGACTGCCGTCCCGGTATGTATCCATAGAATTGTAGAACATATGGAATGACATTTCCGTGATACCCGGTATCACAAGATCTTTCTTCTCATAAATATAGTTCCCGGTATTCAGGTTGACCGGGTCCCCGCCATACATACATGCGTCCGCCCTTCCCAGAGCTGCCACTATATCATCGAGATACTTATCAAAGAATTCCATCCAGTTGATCTCCTGAACATCCCCCTGCCCGGATGTCTCAGGCGCGATGATCCCTCCCCGCCTGCAGATAAGGAAACTGTCCATCGTCAACGCAGTATCTCCATTCAACTGCTCCAGCTTCCACGAAGAGCCCCCTTTATTCCTCCATTTGGTCTCCAGATTCATGAAACCCAGACAGGTGCCCCCGTCTTTGTTCATGATGCATTGTCCAAACTCCGGGATATTCACCAGCGGAAAGCAGTCTGTACAGTTTGCTTTCTTCTTACCGCTCAATGTATATCCATGGCCACCCTGTACTTTCAGATTGCTGCACTTACTCCCACACATGCAGCGTAACCTCGCCCCTTCTACCAGATAGCTCTCTCCCATCAGTCAATCCCCTTCCGTCCGCGTCTCTTACCTGTTCCCACTCTCCTGCTTGCCGTGTCTTATTCCACCACACCCATACACCGGTATTCCAGAAACTCCATCTGGAGCTGTGACAGCATGTACCTTACCTGCGCCCCGAGCAGGTAGCCATCCTCATATCCCCCTGCCTGCCGCAGACGTATGAGCAGTACCTTCCGCCTGTCATCCGTGAACACCCTGGCGCCGGTGAACCCGTTCATGTCCCCGGACAGGAATCCTTCCTCCGCCTTCTCCAGGATCTCAAAGCCGGCCATCTCCATTCTGTAACCGCCTGCAAACTCCTGCACCTTGCGGCCAAGCTCCGCCGGAGTCTGGAGGAAACGGCCGCTCTTCTGCAGGTACCTGGCCGCCAGGCTGTCCGGCCTGTGGTTCGTCAGTACGGGATACCGGTAACCGGCAGAAGGTTCCGGCCCGGCCTGGCAGAGCCTGCAGACAGAGATATCCTCTAATGTATCCCGCCTTGTCTTCAGGACGATCTTATCCTTCTCATAACGGATCGACAGGATCTCGTCCCCGGCCTGCGCCAGATAACCGTCCGTCTGTCCCTTTTCTTCCGGCAGATAGAAGGTATGCTCATAGAACGCCTCGTCGATACAGGGCATCCGGAACTCCCGCGAACGGACCGGGATCTGCCGGATGTTCCACAGCGGCACCATCCCCTGCCGGATGCAGCCGTCCCACCGTTCCTCCGGGAAATGATATACCCTGCGGCTGCCCGTCCCTGTCTCCCCGTCCCCTTCTCCTTCCGGGAACAGGTCAAAGAAGCGCTCCAGATGTCCCAGATGGACCGTCTGCCACGGCACATGGTTCCCGGAGAACAGGGCGTAGAGCTGCTCCAGGCAGGCCCGGTATCTGGACGGCCGCCGTACCGTGAGCCTGACGGGCTGTCCGGTCCGCGCATCCTGTGCCTCTACCACGCCCGCCTGCTGGAACGCCCTGCAGGCAGCGTCGTCCGCCGCCAGGTACACGGTCTCGCGGCCGCCCTGCCCCGGGCCCGCCTGCAGGTCTTCCATGCACAGCGGCGCCCAGAAGCTGTTGATGGGGTCATAGTCCTCCCGTCCTATGATGGTGGTGTAGGTATGGAAGGGCCGCCAGGGCGCTTCCAGCTCCCGCTGCACCCTCTCCTCCAGGGCAGCATAGCGCCCTTCCGACCATGCCATCATCCTGCCCAGGCCTTCCGCCAGTAGCACCTTTGCCTCCCTGCGTTCGTCCAGATCGTCGATCTCCCGCAGGCGTTCCTGTATGTACTTATCATAGTCAAATCTCTTCTCATCCACCATTGATACTGTTCCCGCTCACACTGCCGTTTCCCTTCTCTTCTTCCTTCTTCTGACGTTCCACTTCTTCCCGCACCAGACGCTCCAGTTCCGCCCGCTCCCTGGCTTCCTTCTCCTTCGCTTCCTGTTCTTCTTTCTCCTTCTTCTCCTGTGCTTCCTTCTCTTCCTTCTCCTGTGCCTCTTTCTCCGCCTGTTCTTCCTTCTCCGCTGCAGCCTGCTCCTTCTCCTGCTTCGCGGTCTTGGTCTCCAGGATATCGATCTTGCCCTGCACTTCATTGGCCTTGTTGTCCTGGCCGATCTCCGTATAGACGGCTTTGGCGTACTGGTACTGGGCTTTGGCCTGTTCATAGTCCTTCTCTTCCTCGAACTTCCGCGCCTGCTCTTCCAGCGCCCGGGCCTCCTCCATCCGCGCCTCCACTTCCGCCTTCTTCTCATTGAGCGTGCTGATCTTCCGGTTCAGGAGGGCGATCTGTGCGGTATCATCCAGTTCACCGTATTTCTCCTGGGCGATCAGGTAATATACCAGCGCGCCGTCATAGTCCTTCTCCGCACTGGCAGCATCCCCCTGCTTCACCAGTTCCGCCGCCGAGGCCTGTGCCGCCGCCAGCGCATCCTGTTCCTCCTGTGTCTCTTCCAGTGATGCGTCCCACGCCTCATAGAGCGCATCCAGTGCGTCCAGCGCCTGCTGCCTCCCTTCCGTGAAATAGATGGCCGCGGCCTTTGCCTTCGCTTCCAGGTACTTCTCTTCCGCAAGCTCATAGCTGCCAAGCTCCGACAGCCTGTCCCCCATGGCGATGCTGTCAAAGACCTGCTCATAGTCCCCTATCTGCGAGAGCCTCTTCTCGATATGGCCCATCCCCGCATTATCCGCATACCGGGATCTGGCCCGGGCAGACAGGTAGGCCTCCCTTGCCCCGCTGTGATCGCCGGCATCGTAGGCATCATCCGCGTTTATGACCGCCTCCAGCAAGCGCAGGAAACTGCGGTAATCCCCTTCCGCTTCCTCATCGCCGAGCTCCCCGGCCAGTTCCAGGGCCTTGTCACATTCCTCTTTGGCACGGATGAAGTTATCGTCCTCTATGTAGTCCCCCATATCCGAGAAATGCTGCTCCATGTCCGTCCTCTTGCGCGCCTTGGCCCGGCGCCAGAAAAAGACTGCCAGGCAGATCCCCAGGATGACGGCCGTCACGACCACTGTGATGAGGACCGCCTTCCTGATCCGCTTCTTCCGTTTCGGGTCCTGGAACACCTTGTCCACGTAGATGGCGGCAAAGGTATAGTCCTCCAGGTCCTCCGGCTGTCTGGAGAGCAGCAGGTCCTCCACCTTGTCACATTCTTCGGCAGGCTCGTCTCCCGCTTCCGCGAATACGTCCTCCAGCTCCCCCTCGTCCACGTTCTCCCAGATGCCACGGGTATACAGGGTGATGATGTCACCCTCCTGCAGCCTGATCTTCCCGGAGATGTAGGGGTGGTAGGACCTGTCCCCGAAAAAGGAATACAGGTTGTTCCTCTCTTCATGCTGTGCCAGCCTGTCCTGGCTGATCTTCTCTTCCTTCACCAGATCCTGCCCTTTGGACATGTCAAAGGAGGCGCGGATCTTCTTCCCGTTCCTGTACAGCCGGAACCTGGTGTTGCCGGCATACCCGTAACGGCACTTCTGGTAATCCGTCACCACCACGGTGACCGATGCCTTCAGCCTCTCAAAACCTTTCGCATGGAGCAGCTCCCTGTTTGCCCTGCGCAGGTAACCCCGCAGCTTCCGCCTGCTGATGCCCGGCTCTTCCTGGAATGCATTGATCACTGCCTCTATCGCCGTCCTGGCGCTCTCGGAACCGTGCATATGCGTGATGCCGTCGGCCACCACGTAACAGGCATAGCCGTCCAGCTCCACGAAGCCAAAATAATCATTGTTCTTAAGCCTGCTGCCTGCCTCCGACAGGAAGGCGGTCTTGAAGCTGCTGTTATCTCTCCTCATGATGCCACCTCGACCAGTACGATGCCCCCATTATCCTTCCCTTTCCGGCTGTCCGCATTGATCAGCTCCACGATGTCACAGGCTTTCTGCTGGCATTTCCCCTTACCGGAGAGTACCTCCTCTATGACCCGCCATTCCAGCCCCTCATAGAGGCCGTCACTCATCAGTGCCACGATATCCTTATCCTTGAGCTTTATGGGCTTGTCGACAAACTCGATCTCCCGGAAGCCGTCCTGTCCCACATAGTTATACAGACGCGTATCCTCCAGCATCCTGAGGGCCTGTTCCCTTGTGATCCTGCCCTCCACGAACCTGTCCCCTGCCAGGACGTCTATGGTATGGCCGGAGGATACCGGGATCAGGCTCCCCCTGCGCAGCACTGCGATCCTCACGTTGCCGGCCACCGCATAGTACAGGCTGCCGTCCCGGATCAGCACCGCCCCCACGCTGGCGCCGCCCCTGCCGTCATCCAGCTGTTCCAGGATGGCCCTGTTCATCTGGTGGAAGGCCCTCCGGAAGAAATAGGCCGGAGCTTCGCTCCGCCGGTAGTGCAGGAACATGTCCTTTATCGTATCCACCGCCGTCCGGGAGGATACCCTGCCGCCGTAGTGCCTGCCCATGCCGTCCGCCAGCACCGCCAGGAAAGCGTCCGCGCTCTGGCAGATGCCACAGGCATCCTCCTGGATCTGCCTGTCCCCCACCGTCATCGCCCTGCCCGCCTGTAGCCGCTGGCTCACCCGCCCTTTTTTCCCTCCAAGGAAACGGAGCGCAGCCAGGAGCAGGATCAAGAGATAAAGAATAAAAAGTGTACCTTCCGCCAATGACATACCGTTCCCTCCGCCTACTCCCACTTGAAATGTTCCCCACAGAAGGGGATGTACAGGAACTTGCTCTCCCCCAGCTCGATCACATCATAGATGTTCAGCCCCGTCGGCACATAGACCGCCTCGTCGTTTAAATAGACGAGGCCGTTGCTGTCCCCGGGCAGGAGCACCGTCTGCCCCTGCTTGGCGTCATAGACGATGACGCAGTGGTTCCGCCTGGAGATCTTATTGTCCCCCAGGATCTGGATATCCATGTCGTCCGCCCTGCCCACGAAGTTCTTGCCGGCCATGACCTTATAGTCTTTCCCTTTCCTGGCTCCCTCGATGCAGACGATCCAGCCGCATACCGGATGCTCTTCCTGTAAGAACAGCGCCTCCTCCACTTCGATCTCCGTCTGTCCTGTCTCCTTCTTCTCCCTGGTGGCTGTCTCGATGTTGCAGTAGGGGCATACCGTCCCGTACCGCCTGCTGGAAAACATATGCCCGTTCTGGCATCTGATCAAGTTGCTCATGTGCGTATACTCCTATTCCTTTTTCTATTGGCTCTCACCGTATCCTGATCGGCGCAAGTCCGAGATAGACTGTGTCATTTTTTTCTATCCTGCAAGGCTCTCTGGAGGATATCTTATATGCCTTCTCCTCTCCTTCATGCCTTATCCTTGTCCCGTTCTCGCTGTCCAGGTCTTCTATGTACCAGCTGCCTCCACTGAAGTTCATGACAGCATGCTCCCTGTCCACCGTGCCCGCATAATCCGTGTTCCTCAGGTCCACGTCTACGTGGTTCTCCCCTTCATCCCTGCCAAAAACGATGGATGTCTTCCCGTAGATATCCCATATGTCTGTTATATTGTCCTCTTCACCAAGAAGGAGGAGTTCGGATATCCCACCGTGTCCCGATCCGTGATCCGGTATATATTCTGGCCTGTTCCTGTCTGCCACTGCCAGCAGAAAGAAAAAAAAGGACACCGTACCGAGCACAATAAGGCTCACCTGCCTTTCCATGGGATCTTCCAGATAGGCATAGGATAATACCATGCCAGTGATACCAGACAAGATGATGGTGATATCCAGTGTTGTTTTTCTGTTCATACAGCCTTTCCACGCTTTCTCTTCTCTATATCCTGTGATGACCATACACCTTCCTCCCTATGGCCATCGACTCTATTTCAATCTCATATATGCCTCAAACATCTCAGTCATATCAAGCGGGTTTTTCTTATTATTGTGTTGCGCACCCTGGCCTGCCTGCGCTGTCTTCTTTGCCTGAAAGGGAAATCCAAAATACCGCTCCATGTTTTTGGTAAGGTCTGCAAGATCCATCTCCGGATCCGCGGCACGTGCCTGTCCTTTCGGCCTGGTCCCGGCACGTCCTGCACGCTGTTGATTCTTTGAATCATACTCTCTTCGTTTCTTACTGTCACACAGTACCGCATAGGCTTCCGCGATCTCCTTAAACCTTGCCTCCGCCACCGGGTCATCCGGGTTTAAGTCCGGATGGTATTTTTTAGCTTCCCTGCGGTACGCCTGCTTGATCTGCTCTTCATCTGCCTGTTCCGGCACTCCCAATATCCTGTAATAATCCATGATGGACCCCTCTTTTGAGAGAGCGTATCCAACATACGTTGCATACGCTCTCTGTTTGCTGTACATGAACAGGTATTCCTGCGTCCCGGCTCTATGCCGTATAGCCGCCCTCTACCGTCACAGTACTGATCTTGTCTTTCTTCTGCTTGATGACAAGGGTGAACGTGCCCGTCCCCTCTTCATCACCGTAATCTTCCTTATAGTCGACTACGAATGCATTGGGGAAGCAGTACTTCCGCTCCATGATGCCTGCTGCCACATACTCTACTGTGACCTTACGGTAGCAGTCTGCCTTCTCCGCCGGTACTACGGACCACAGTGCCATCTTCCGGGTGCTGTCAAAGGGATCCCCGCCTACCGCTGTCAGGATCTTGCCCTTGATGGTCATGGTCGCACCGAAATCCTTCGTCCTGGCATTGGAATCCATCGGGATGTCCGTGGTCGTCTTCACACTCTTTACGCATTCTTTTGCGATCTCAAATGTCTCTGCTCCTTCTACTCTTACAACAAATGCCATGCTCTCTCTCCTCCCTGTCATTCACCGGCGTAGCCGCCCTCGATCTTTACTTTGTCGTTCTCGTCCTTCTTCTGCTTCACATGCAGGTAGAAAGTCCCTACGCCCGTCTCGTCATCCATCTCTTCCGAATACTCCATGACGAAGGCATTGGGCACCTCGTACTTACGTACTACCTGGCCTGCGGAGATGACCTCCACCACTGCCGTCCGGTAGCAGTCCGCCTTCTCTGACGGAACAACAGACCACTTGGACAGCTCCAGCGTGCCGTCATTTCCTTCCCCGCCCAGCTTATAGAGCATCTTCCCCCAAATCTTCATGGAGACCCCAAAGTCTGTCGCACGGGCATTGGAATCTACGGCAGACTCCGAGCCGAACTTGACATTCCGGATACTCTTCTCATCCAGAGCGATCTGCTCTGCACCTCCAGTTACGCTCAACCTGAAACCCATCTTGAATCCTCCTTTTCTTGTTTTAGATTGTACGGTTGTTTGAATTGAACCGGTTGATCTCTATCTCCAGGTTCCTGACATTGCCATTGAACGTGATGTTCAGCGCACAATAGCCGTTGGCCTCATCAATCTCATAGGCTATGTCATCTCCCACTCCCAGTACCGCATTCACGCAGTTCTTCTTCTCCAGCCACCTGCTCTTCTGGCTGGCCGGATTGTTGGAGAAGAAGCTCACGATGTTCTCCTGTTTATAATCGCTGGTGGCATGGCGCAGGACCCTCTCGATATAGGTCGTGACCTGGGTCTTATAGATCGGCTCATAGATCTTGCCGTCGCTCATCAGGTTCCTCGCCTTATATACCATGATATGGGACACATCCTCCGAGCCCAGCATCGCATTCTCGGAAGAGAACACGAACCCGAAATTCCGTCTGTTGATCTCATTCTTGATGGAATTGGTAAAGCCCGTGATCTCCTTGGCCATCACGGTATGTACCCGCAGCGGGTGGTCCCCCGCCTCGATATCGAACCGTACGCCCGGAAGCATCTCATCCACATTCCGCTTGAACTTCTCTTTCAGGTAATCCGGGCACTGGTAGGCAGCCACCAGTCCGGCAGCGATATAGGCCGCCCCCACATAGACGCCGTCGATCCACAGCTTCATGATATCTTCTTTCTCTTTGGACAGCTCCGCCATGTCGTTGTCGTTCACGGTCATGCGTTTGTCCAGGATCACACCTGACTTGTCCTTGGGGATGATCGTGAAGTTAGGGATGCAGGGGATCGCAAACTCACTGTAGGGCTTGCCGGTCAGCGTGCTGCAGCGGTCCTCAAACTTCCCGATGCCTTCCGTGGCCATGTAGTTGAAGGTGGTCTTGTCCCCTGTCTCATAACAGAAGAAGCACTGTACGGAGAAGTCCTTTAGCACGTCTAACAGCCGCACCAGCGCCTCCACGCTGTTCACGCCGGTCTTCTCCACCTTCTCATTACCCTGGAACCGCTGTCTGGTCAGCCTGATATTGGAATTCTGGTCCAGGGAGACGGAAGGCACGATCCCGTACCAGATGGTGTTATCGAAGTCATTCTTGGCATTGACCGTGTTCAGGAAAGCGATCAGCCGCGGCAGGTTATTGCTCTTCACCAGCATGTCATTGGAGATGTTGGTGATGAACAGCGACGGGCGCATGCCTTTTAGGTTCGACGGATACTGCTCGAAGAACGCCCACACGCCCAGGATCTTCTCGATCAGCGGCTTCACCACCTTGATGAAATCATCCTTGGCCGTCTTATAGAATTCCAGATAGGAATTGTAATTGCTCACTTCCTGCTTCACGTCGATGCTGCTCACCATGGTGGATGCGAGCGGGCAGTATGTCCTCGTTACGAGCGCTCTCACATAGTCGCTGCTCTCTTCATTGAGGGCTTCATAATCCTCTTCCAGCGCCGCGATCAGGCCGGCATTGACATTATCGTCCACCACCATCAGCTCTGCGGTCTCTGTCTTTGGGACTTCCAGTACTTTCAATTCTCCCTTTTCATCCATGCTCAGGACGCCCAGGGCCAGCGGTGTGTCGTCCCGCCGCTCCTCCGCCTCCCCCAGCAGAAGCCTTGTCTTGATATCCTCGATCGCCAGGGGCAGCATGGCCAGCACGTTGTTGTAGTTCACGCTGGCCTCCTCGAACATGACGTTCAGTTTGTCCGCGATGTCCAGCTTATGCGGGTCGCCGTCTTCCAGCTGTGCATAAGTCTTATAAGTATACTGCAGTTCTTTCCGGTTCTGTCGGATATCCTCCATGACCTTCTTGGGCGATATCATGTCTGTCAGCTTGTCGAACTGGAAATCCACGTTGATGATGCTCTGCGCCCGTTTTGCCTCTACCAGTGACATCAGCATCTTCAGGAAGTCATTCTGCCTGTTTAAGTAGATCGGCGTCAGCATCTCCTCCGGGATGGTCTCCGGCTTCTTTAACGTGTACATGATCTTCTGGTTGTTGGCATTGAAGAAGGAATAGACCACCGGCTCGAACTTCGTGATGAACTCATCAAAGTTCCTCACTAAGAGCGCCTCGTTCATCTCTTTGACCTTCTCGTCACTCAGGCTGTCGATCCCTCTCACGTCCCCTACCAGTGTCAGCAGGTCCGGCTTCTCCGGATTGATCTCTTCGAACAGCAGTGTCCTGTTCGTCTGTCTGATTATGCTCATTGGTTTACCTCCCCTGTCTTTCATTTGGTCTTAAGTCTCTATAGTGTACTTCTATCTCTGCATCCTCACGGTCAAAGATAAAAGTTACTTTCTCCCCATGGTACAGATGGTATGGACGCCCTTTTACCAGCAGCTCCCGGCCCATCAATACCGACGCCCTGCTGTTGTTGCGGATGACTAGGCTCCTGTCATCCCCCGGCCGCAGGAGGATCTTCTCCGCCCCGGCAAGCATAAGGGGCAGGTTACAGGTATCCAGGATCCACTCCAGCGTGATCAGGTCACGGCTGCATCTCGCAAAGAGGTTGATGCTCTCCGGCGGGTAATCAATGCCTTCCTTATTCCGGATCACATAGACCTGCAGCTTACCGCCCCATTCACTCTGACGGGTCTTCTGCTCTTCCGGAAGTATCCGTTCTTCATCTATCACTCTGTGCCGTCCATAGTTCTTTTTGCCGCGTATACAGGCTGCGAAGAACAGTACCGAGAGTGATATCGCAAATCCAAGAAGCGTCAGCCAGAAAAACCAGTCGACTGCAGGTTGTTCTTTCTCTACAGCCGGAACTTTAATCTTCACTGATTCATCCGGGTCTCCATAATAATTACCATACGTGCTGTCGAACACTACCCGGAGTTCTGCCTCTGCATCATGTTCATATTCCTTAGACATACAGAGCGCTCCGTCGATGATCCGGCAGACCTGCTCCTCGCCGTCCAGAAATATCCGCAGACCATTATCGATCAGATGCCCGTCCAGCATGTTCTGCCCATCCTCGTTTGTTAACTCCAATCGGAAATCTGCCGTCTTTTCCTCCGGTATATATGTATAATCCGCATTGAATATAAAATCATACTCCGCAGTCAGGTATGCCCTGACATCCATTGGCGAATCTGCACTCATCTGTATCTTCACTTCATCTGAGACTGGATGAAACAGGTCTATTACCGTATAGTTTATGCCTTTTGACACATATACTCTGTCCGCCTCGCAGTTCAGCGTCATATTCTCATTCTGCTGACTGCCCGCCAAAACAATCCTGGCCCTGCTCATCAGACAATCCGGTAGCCTGACTGACAGTTCGCCGCCCATCCCGCCAATCTGACCTGCGTAAACCGCATTCAGCTTCCATTGTTCAAAAAGCAGCGACTCTGCGAAATCGCCCAGGGCGCCGCCGTCCGAAAGTTCATACAGCCGTCCCCCGGTAGGCTCTGCCGCAGAATACACTACAGCACCTTCTTCTATGCGCGTCCCCAGTGCGATCACATCAATAAGGATCCCCTTATCCTGTGCGTCCTTCACTGCCTGTTCAAACTGCAGTGCCGCTGACTGTGTATCCTCCGCAGTCTTCATCATGATCTCACCGTCCGAGATCAGGAGAATCCTTCTCTCTGATGCGTCCGGGCCAAACATCGCCACCGCTTCTGCCAAACCTGCTCCTGCATTTCCATACCGGCTGTAAGACAGCTCCTGCAGGCACTCCGCTGCTTCTGCATAACTGCTCCCCAATGGAACTTCTGCGCAGATTTCGTTGTTAAAAGCAATCATGCCTATCTGGTAATCCCGCGGCAGGACTGCATACAGACTCTTAATAAAGTCAAATACAATATATTCTTTATCCGTGTCCTGCATAGACTGACTGCAGTCCGTTACTATGACAAGCTCCTTTCCGGATTCCGGCTCTGCTTCATATGCAATGGATATACTGCCTGTGGAAATAAACAGGACAAGCATCAATGCGCAGAACTGCTGCAGCTTTCCAAGCACCGCCAGTGCCGTTACAAGCAGCAGTCCAGACAGCAAAAGTCCGGCCAGCCTCCCATACCCGGTCAGCTCCATTAAGATCACCCCAATGGTGTATATTGCCGAAAGCAGACAGAGTCTTCTCCGGAAAAAAGAAATCTCTTCTTCCTCCAATGATCTGTTCTCATGTCTGACAGGTGAGATACAAAATAATACGATCAGGCAGGCGGCTGTCAGTCCCATTGTGATTTTGCCGGACAGTTCTGCTCCTGCCAACAACAATGCTGCCGCAACGGCCGTACAGGAAAACAGATAACATCCCAGCCTGGTCCTGGCATGAAAACCGCCCGTATTCTTCCTGAAAACATAAAATATACCGAAAATAACGATAAATTCCAGCACACGCTTCATACACACTGCAATCAAAAGATAGGAAGCGATATGCACCAGTTTCAGAAATGTAACTTCTATCCCGAAACGATATGCATCCGCCTCCTCCGCGCATATGCAGTCCTCTTCTGTCAAATACTTTGCAAACCTGTCAGCCATGGAATCATATGCATTTTTCACTGTCATTTCTTCTCTTTCTTAAATTTCTTCACTGTCTCAGGCATCCGTGGCTGATATCCAAGCAGTGCGCATGCACTGTCCGCTTCTGCCCTCAAACTCCTGTTCAATACCTTCACTGCCAGCTTTGATAATGCCTTCTTCATTGCTGAATCCCTCCTTTATTCGATTTTTGTCATTATATGTTTTATTTTGTCTTTTCCGCAATACTTTTGGCACGACGTACAGTTTTTTGTCCCCAAATCCGGTTCTTAGACCTGATTTTATAATTTTACGCACACAAAAAGAGATTACAGCGTTTATACCATAATCTCTTTTTAACTGGTTTTACACCGGACAGATCCGCGTTGCTCAGCTCTGACTTTCTATTCTGTTTAAGATAATATCGCAGGCAAACACACCATCCGCACATTGCCAGGTTTCGCTGCCATCGTAGGAACTGACGCACCGTTCTATATTACGTATTCCTGTTCCCTTCTTATTCTCCGGCATTCTGCCGTTCTTTATAACAATCTTTTCTGTTGTGCTGTTCGTGATCCGGATCAGAAGCATATCATACTGTGGTTCCACGGAAAGCCTGACATACCTGTCCTGCTCACACTTATATGCCGCCGCCATGGCATTATCCATCAGATTGCCGAATATTGTGGTAATATCTACCGGCTTCATGAAATTGATATCCACCATGGACGCGCTGATCTCCAACCTGATTCCCGCCTGCTCAGCCTGCCTTGTCTTGTCGGACAGGAGGCAGTTGAGTATCGTATTATTTGTATAGGAAAGAGGCACCAGTTCCTTCATCCTGCTCCTGATCTGTCCCGCATAGCTGACAGCATCCTCGATATGATTCTGCCTGTACAGTTCATCCACCATCTTCATATGCTTGTCGACATCATGCAGGATGCGCAGCATCTCCGTATACTGTCTGCTCCTCGCCTCATAGTTCTCATACTGCATCCTCTCCTGCTGCCGCATCATATCTACCTGCAGCTTATAATCATTCCGCTCATCTGAGACTTTGATAAAATATAACATATACAAATTGGCAAAAACGATGCAGCCTGTCATCAGCATAAGAATGACAGGATTCTCTGATCCTGATATGAATGCCAGCGTCAGGACATTGACAGCACTGTACACAAACAGAACGAGATACAGCACATACTGTGTGCCGCTCCTGGCCGGCAGTTTCCTCCACAGCCTGCGGAATACAATGTAGTACAGAAACAGCAGGATCACCTTGGAAAATGCCGTCACCATGCTCTGCAGGATAGCGGCGCTGTCCGGCACCTGCCCCATCGCTTCCAACAGATACAGAAGCAGGAAAACGCCAAGTGTCTCCAAAACCGCTATCACGATGTACAATACCACTGCCTCAGCAATACGGGCTATCCCTTTCCGCTCGTCATAATAGAGAAATAAGCTGACCAGTACAAACACAAGCAGATGTGCGATGAAATTAAAGATAAAATGATCCAGACAGTTGACCCCGGTGAGCAGCAGGATACTGACAGCTGTCGTGCATCTATACAATGACCTGCTTTGATATATTCTCTCGCACCGCTCATCCAGAAACTGAAACATAATATTGATTATGATGCCGCATGAAAGCAGCGAGCAAAACAATAAAACCACTCTGTCCATGGTTCCCTCCCGGTAATATCCGCACCACGCGTCAGACTTTATGAATAAATTCGCTTAATCTCTTCTTAAATCTGACGGCGCGCCTTTGCGACAGCGGTATGATATCTCCTGTACTGAGCCTGATCATATATCCCTGTATCCCTGCAATCCTGCCAAGATTGACCAGTATGCCCCTGCTGCATATTTCAAACCCAAAAGGACTCATCCTCTCTTCCAGAGCATGCATGGACGTCTTATAGCAGTATTCTGCTTTGTCTGTCCTTATCTTCACCTGTTTCTGTCTCTTTATGTATTCAAAGTACAGAATATTCCGTACCGTAACGCTGACCATCGGCTTCTCCTCACATACCCCGTTCCCGTTTACGGTCACATGCTCAAACACAATCCTGCTGTCCTGCTTATCCCCGCCGTCCTTCAGCAGCTCTTCCAGTTGTTCCCTCAGCTCCTCCTTCTCTATCGGCTTCTCCAGATAAGCAAAGGCGTGGGAGCGGTTGAGCGCCTCCCTGTAATATTCATCAAAATTCGTCTGAAAGATGATCTTGATCCGGCGGTTCCGTCGGTAGATTTCATTGCCCACATCCACGCCGTTCTTTCCATCCAGCATGATATCCAGAAACACTATCTGATAATCCAGTTCCGACTCCAGAAGTTCTTCCCCCTGTTCAAAACTGAAGATCTCACAGGAAACATCCTGCTCTCCCAGAATATCCAAAACCAGTGCCTTCAGGAATCCTGCTTCTTCTCTGTCATTGTCACAGATTGCTATCTTCATCTACCGGATTCTATCCTTTCAAAAGGGCAGCGACAAGCCCTGTTTATTCAACTACACAATACGTCAGATATTTCACAGCTGTCAAGCACTATTATGAAAAAGGGCATCCCCACTGGAAATTCGCTCCAGTAAAGAATACCCTTACCCAACTATAAAATACAACAAATATAACAAATAATTCCAGGCTGGCGTAAACTTTTGAAGCACTCCTTATTTAAAAGGAATCACGCCGCCATCATATTTACCGTTGATAAACTCTGTAATCTCATCTGATTTCAATACATCTACAAGCGCTTTGATCGCCTCACTGCTCTCATTGCCTTCTTTTACGGCAATCACATTCACATAGGTCTTCGCCGCCTCGGAATCAGCCTGCTCGTAGGCAACCGCATCCCTGGCTACGGAGAAACCTGCCTCCAGTGCGTAGTTACCGTTCAGGACAACAAACGCAACCTCATCTTTTACTCTCGGCACCTGTGCCGCCTCCAGCTCCTGGATCTCAATCTCATTGGGATTGTCAACGATGTCTCTCACGGTCGCCTCCAGGCCCACACCGTCCTTCAGGGTGATGATACCGTTATCCTGCAGCAGCAGAAGGGCTCTCGCCTCATTGGTCGTATCATTGGGCACTGCGATCACATCGCCTTTCTCCAGCGTGGTCAGATCACTCTTCGTGCCGGGATAGATGCCGAAAGGCTCATAGTGGATGCCGCCTGCATTGACAAGATGCGTACCCTGCTCCTCATTGAAGGAATCCAGATAGGGAATATGCTGGAAATAGTTGGCGTCGAATTCACCGCTCTCCACAACCTGATTCGGCTGTACATAATCGTTGAACACGGTCACTTCCAAAGTCCAGCCCTGTGCTGCCAGAAGGGGCGCTGCCTCTTCCAGGATCTCAGCGTGAGGTGTAGCGGATGCTGCGATGGTGATCGTGCCTTTGGACTCTGCCGCCTCGCCTGTTTCTTCCGCGTCTGCAGCCTCATCTTCTGCTGCCGCCCCGTCTTCTGCGGGTGTCGTCTCTTCTTCCACAGGAGCTGCCGCTTCCGTGTCCTCCGCTTCGCTCTGTGCCGCCTCACTCTGTCCGGACGCTGCACTGTCAGCGGAACCGCCGCACGCTGTCAGGGTACCAAGCGCCATAACGGCTGTCAAAATAGCTGCGATAAATTTTTTCTTCATAAATACTCCTCCATTTCTGCCCAGCCTGCAGCTGCGGGCTCAAGCACAAGTTTCTATCTGAAAGCCAATGCACGGTATCGTGTTTCCTTTACCGCACATAACTTTGAGATCCGTATATTACACGGCTGCCCCGACATACTCTGATGTCCTGGCCAAATCCGGTCTATCTCTGCCTGCGGTCCAGCTTCACCGACATCTTCATGCCCAGCGTCTGGAAGATCTGCACCAGCACCACCAGCAGCACTACCGCCACAAACATGATCTCTTCTTCATAGCGGTAATAGCCGTAACGCATGGCGATATCTCCGAGACCGCCGCCGCCGACGATACCTGCCATCGCCGAATAGCCAAGGATCGTACCAAGTGCAATGGTCACCCCCACCAAAATGGAAGTCCTGGCCTCCACCAGCAGCACATGCATGATAATCGTCATAGTGCCTGCGCCCATACTCTGCGCCGCCTCGATCACGCCCCGGTCCACCTCATTGATGGAAGACTCGATCATACGGCCGATAAAAGGAGCCGCAGCCAGCGTAAGCGGAACCACCGTAGCCGCCGTGCCGTAGCTTCTGCCAACCAGCGCCTTGGTCAGCGGCATCACCAGGATCAGCAGGATCAGAAAAGGGATACTCCTGACGATATTGGCAATCACGTCCAGCACCTTGTAGATCACTGCATTGGGCCTGACACCGTTTTTGTCCGTCACCGCAAGGGCAATTCCCATAGGCAGCCCCAGAAGATAGCCGAACAATGTTGACAGCAGTGTCATAAAAAGGGTCTCCTTAATGCCGTCCATCATCATGACCGTCATTTCATTTGTCCATTCACTAAACCACATAGCCGTCCACCTCCTCGACCGCCAGGCCCCTCTGCGTCAGGTATTCCTTCATATCGGCCTGCATCTGCACGTCATCCGGCAGGCTTAAGATCATCTCTCCTCTGGCGATACCTTCCACATTCTTGGTATCCGCCCGCAGGATATTGATCGGCTGTCCGAAACGCAGCACCATATTGGCAATGACCGGCTCGAAGGACGAGTTCACGGAAAAGACGATGCGGATACAGCATTTGCCTTTCATCATATCCTTCTGGTGGCCTTCCAGTGTGCGCCGCTCCTCCCCTTTTCCCTTGACGATCAGCTCTTTGGCCTCTTTCGTCTTCGGATGGGAAAAGATCTCCGACACCCGGCCCTGCTCCACCAGACGGCCGCCGCCGATGATCGCCACATGGGAGCAGATCTCCCGCACCACCGACATCTCATGCGTAATGATCACGATCGTGATCCCGTAATCTTTATTGATCTGTTTCAAAAGCTGCAGGATGGACTGTGTCGTCTGCGGATCCAGGGCACTGGTGGCCTCATCGCACAGCAGGATCTTGGGATTGGCCGCCAGCGCTCTGGCGATCGCCACACGCTGCTTCTGTCCGCCGGACAGCTGGGACGGATATGCCTTCGCCTTCTCCGTCAGTCCCACGATCTGCAAAAGCTCCTCCGCCCTTTTTCTGGCATCCTTCCTGCTCATGGTGCCTTTCCTGCCGCCGTCCTTCTTCCCCACGCCGGCATAGAGCAGCGGAAAACATATATTATCAATGACATTCTTCTGCATCAGCAGATTAAAATGCTGAAAGATCATCGCGATCTCAGCCCGCTGCGCACGCAGCTCCTTCTCTGAGAGCATGCTTAAATCACGGCCCTCGATCTCCACGGTGCCCCCTGTCGGCCGCTCCAGAAAATTCAGGCAGCGCACCAGCGTACTCTTCCCGGCGCCCGACATGCCGATGATCCCGTAGATATCCCCTGCCTGAATGGAAAGGTTGATATCCTGCAGTGCTTCCACATCGGCGTCCTTCGTCACGAATGTCTTACCCAGGTTACGAACTTCTATCATTCCTGCCATTTCGCTTTGTCCTTTCGTAAATGGTCTGTCCCTGACTACTTTAGCATGAAAGGCAAAATTTATCAAGTAAACTTGTGGTTCTATCCTTCAAACAGCGGTGTGGACAGATAGCGGTCCCCGGAATCGGGAAGCAGCGCTACGATCGTTCTGCCCTGATTCTCCGGTCGCCTGGCAAGCTCCGCAGCGGCATGGAGCGCAGCGCCGGAGGAGATTCCCACAAGAAGCCCTTCTTCTGCCGCCAGCATCCTGCCGGCCGCGAAGGCTTCCTCATCGGAAACCCTGACAACCTCGTCATAGATATCCGTATTCAATACTTCCGGCACAAAGCCTGCGCCGATCCCCTGAATCCTGTGCGCGCCGGCCGCACCGCCCGACAACACCGGACTGCCTGCCGGCTCCACCGCCACGATCTTAACTGCGGGATTCTTCTCTTTCAGATATTCGCCCACGCCGGTGATCGTACCGCCGGTGCCCACACATGCCACAAAAATATCCACCCGGCCGTCTGTATCCTCCCAGATCTCCGGACCCGTAGACTGCCTGTGCGCCGCCGGGTTGGCCGGATTTACGAACTGGCCCGGTATCATGGAACCCGGTATGGACGCCTGCAGCTCCTCAGCCTTCTCGATCGCGCCTGCCATCCCTTTTGCCCCGTCGGTCAGTACAAGTTCGGCGCCGTAAGCCCGCAGCAGCGTCCGCCGTTCCACGCTCATGGTCTCCGGCAGGGTCAGAATCGCTTTATATCCCCTGGCCGCCGCCACCGCCGCCAGGCCGATCCCCGTATTGCCGGAAGTAGGCTCGATGATCGTCGCACCGGGCTTAAGTCTCCCCGCCTTCTCCGCCTCCTCGATCATATGCAGCGCCACCCGGTCCTTCACCGATCCGGCCGGATTCAGGTACTCCGGCTTCACCAGCAGCTTTACGCCTGTAATACCATGGTTCTTCTCAAAATTACCGATCTCCAGCAACGGCGTTTGGCCGATCAGCTCGGCCACGCTTTTTTTAATATTTGACATGCTCTCTCCTTCTCTCTTATGACTGTCTGCTGTTTTTATTTCCTACTTAAGCGGTAGGTTTATATTGTATTGATATTACACCCTGCTTTGCGTGCTGTCAATCATTATTTTATACAGTTTTCTTCTTCCTTGCAATTCCCGCCCAAACTCAGTAAACTATACTATAGCAAACGACATAACAACAAATCATATTAAGGAGCATCCCTGCCCATGTATCCTGCACAACCGCAACCGTCAACGCTGAAAGAAATCCGCCTTCACGGCACAAAATCCTTCCCCTGTGCGGTCTACAGAACCCGCTCCGGCAGAAAAGGCACCCTTGTCAAGCATCACTGGCATGACGAGGCGGAAATCCTCTACTTTTCCGACGGGGCTTTCCGTCTGGACATCAATATGGAACAGTTTCCGATCCATTCCGAATGCCTCTACTTCATCAATCCCGGTGAACTGCACAGCATCATCACGGAATCCGCAGGCAGCTATGAAGATGCCGTGGTCTTTTCCCCGGATACCTTGAGCTTTGATTCCTGTGACACGGCCCAGGTGCAGCTGATCCAGCCCATCAAACAGGGGCGGATGCGCTTTCCACGCTGCCTGACACCGCAGCATCCGGCTTTCGGTGCACTGCAGAGCGCCTTCATGGATATCCTGCACACCTTCCGCCGCGCGCAGCAGAAGGAGGCCTTTCAGAGCGAGACCTTTCAGGAGAAAATTTCCTGGGAGCAGCCCATCCAGAACGAACTGCCAGGTGATCTTTCCGCCGTCACCGATGACCTGACCAGTCAATTATATATCAAGGCATCGCTGCTCTTCCTGCTGGCCACGCTCTCCGAGCACCGGCTTTTCACACCGACAGAGGCAGACTATGACAAGCGCGTGGAAGACATCAAGGCCGTTCTCACCTACATCAAAGACAACTACAGAGAGAAAATCTACATCTCCGACCTGGCGGCGCAGATCAGCCTCAACGAACAATATTTCTGCCGTTTTTTCAAAAAAGCCATCGGCCGCACGCCCATGGAGTATATCAACGAGTACCGCATCAAGCAGACCCGGCGCCTGCTGGAAGAAAGCGATCTGCCCATCACGGATATCTGTCTGGAATGCGGTTACAATAACCTTGGCAATTTCCTGCGGGAATTCAGAAAGCAGACCGGCACCACGCCGCTGCAATACCGAAAGCAGTCAAGAAAAGTCATAATTTCGTAGTTTTTAATCAAATAAGCGTAAGACTTTTTTCTGCTCCGTCAATAAAATGAAGATAACATTTACGAACAGCGCAGGATGGCAGCCGCAGCGAAAGGATCTGCACTGTCACGGGCGGCGTTAAGACGAAGGTATGATCATGACAAAAAAATGGTGGCTGGACAAAGGGCTGGCCGGTTTTCGCATCGACGCGATCATGAATATCAAGAAAGGAAAGAATGATTATGAAAAAAACATGGTGGAAAGAAGCGGTAATTTATCAGATCTACCCCCGCAGCTTTATGGACAGTAACGGGGACGGTATCGGGGATCTGAAGGGCATTACGAGCAGGCTGGACTATCTGAAATATCTGGGGATTGATGTGATCTGGCTCTCGCCGGTGTATCAGTCGCCCAATGACGACAACGGCTATGATATCAGTGACTATCAGGCGATCATGGAAGAATTCGGTACGATGGAGGACTTCGACGAGATGCTGGCGGCCGCCCATGAAAGAGGCATCCGCATCGTCATGGATCTGGTGGTGAACCATACCTCCGATGAACATAAATGGTTTATGGAAAGCCGGAAGTCGAAGGATAATGCATACCGCGATTACTATATCTGGCGTGAAGGGAAGGACGAGCAGACACCGCCCAACAACTGGGGCGCATGTTTTGGCGGATCCGCATGGCAGTATGACGAGGCCACCGCTATGTACTATCTGCATCTTTTCTCTAAAAAACAGCCGGACTTAAACTGGGACAATCCGAAAGTGCGCGCAGAAGTGTTCGATATGATGACCTGGTGGTGTGAAAAGGGTATCGACGGCTTCCGGATGGACGTGATCAGCCTGATCTCCAAGACGAAGGAAATGCCTGACGGCGAGATCCACGGCCTGTACGGTGATTTCGGCCCTTACTGCACCCACGGCCCCAATGTTCACAAATATCTGCAGGAAATGAATGAAAAAGTATTATCGAAATATGATATCATGACAGTCGGCGAGACGGCAGGCGTAACCACAGAGACGGCAAAACAATACGCCGGCGAGAATGCCCGCGAGCTCAATATGGTATTCCAGTTCGAGCACGTCGAAGGCGACGGCAAATACGGTAAGTGGACAGATGAAAAGCTGCCCCTCACCACCTTGAAAAAGACCCTGTCCCGCTGGCAGACAGAGCTGTACGGCACGGCATGGAACAGCCTTTTCTGGGATAACCATGACCAGCCCCGCGCGGTCTCCCGCTTTGGCGACGACCGCCCGCAGTTCAGAGAGGCTTCCGCCAAAATGCTGGCCACCTGTCTTCATATGCTGCAGGGCACCCCTTATATCTATCAGGGCGAAGAGCTGGGCATGACCAACTATCCGTTCCAGAGCCCGGCGGACTTCCGCGATATCGAGAGCATCAACGCCTATCGGGAATGGTGCAAAGAAGGGCCGCTGTCCCATGATGTATTCTGGCCATGCCTCCTTTACAAGAGCCGCGACAATGCCAGAACACCGGTACAGTGGGACGACTCCGCCCAGGCCGGCTTCACCACCGGCACTCCCTGGATCGCGGTAAACCCCAATTACAAGGAGCTCAACGCCAAAGCCGAGACGGCAGATCCAGACTCCGTGTTCCACTATTATAAAAAGCTGATCGCCCTCAGAAAAGAGAATCCGATCATGGTGTACGGCAGCTATGAACTGCTTTTGGAAGAAAGCGAAGAACTCTTCGTTTACACCCGGACATTGGAAAGCGAACGGCTGCTGGTAGTCTGCAGCTTCTGCGACCACGAGACGACTTTTGCCGTACCGGAGGAATTCGCGGGGGCATCCTGCCTGATCGCTAATATGGGAAATGAATATGGAAAGACTGAAATGACGTTGCAGCCTTATGAGGCTTTTGTGCTGATAAGAAAATAATTGCTGATTTCCTTTTATCCATATAGAAGATCAGTCTCAATGGACTGATCTTCTATATACGATTAATTTCTCTTTATCTTTATTTTTTCGTAACCTTTCTCCAACAAAGATCCGTCTCTGTAAACTTTGGTCTCTCCGTTGTTAATTTCTATTCCATAACATAATAGCCAGTTATGCACATTTCCATGATACAGTTTTGTGATTTGCTCATGGTTTGGTGGTGCCTGAGAAGTATATATAAGTTTTGTACCCTTGCTGTAGTCTGCTTTCTATTTCTATTGTTCCGTGGTGTGCTTCAATAATCTGTCGTACTAAAAGAAGTCCTAAGCCATGACGGAGATCTAAGCGGTCATCGGTACTCTCCATGTAATGTGGCTTGCTTTTCAGTTCTTCTAACTTTTCAGCAGAAATACCAATGCCATTATCCTGAACGGTTAAAAGAAGTTTGCTTTCTATCATCTGTAATGACAAAATAATTGTGCAGCCTTTGGGATTGCTGTGGATGCTGTTTTGAACCAGATTATTGACGGCTCGTGTAATCAATTTTGCATCACATT
>OFFW01000285.1_pt1 | contig 38293 bp, 29 predicted proteins | sample 1521501 | NCBI WGS metagenome assembly OFFW01 (sample SAMEA3504107, study PRJEB24116) | mouse gut metagenome | biome: mouse gut; feature: mouse-associated habitat; material: faeces | place: Denmark | collected 2011
TAAAAGAGCGGCTTGAAGGATATCTGAAAAGGATAGAAAACGCCGTTTCCGTCGCGGTGCATATCCGCAGAGGCGATTATCTGGAAAAGGAAGAAATCTACGGAGGGATTTGCACGGAGGAATATTACAGAAGGGCGATAGCGTATTTTGAGGAAAAGGAGCCGGAGGCGGTCTTTTTCCTTTTCAGCAACGAGCCGGAATGGGTGAAAAAATGGATTCGGGAAAATTATGAGGACAACGGGCGGTTCGTGGCGGTGGAAAGCGGCAGGGAGGAGAACGGTTATCTTGATATGTATCTGATGAGCAGATGCAGACACTATATCATTGCAAACTCCAGCTTTAGCTGGTGGGGAGCGTGGCTGGGCGCCTCCCGGGATAAACGGATAATTGCCCCGTCGAAATGGGCGCAGAACCAGTGTTATACGGATATTTATACAGAAAATATGGTGAGAATTTCTGCAAAGGGTGATTTGGTGGAATGATGGGAAAACTGATTTCCGTAATAGTGACGGCTTATAATATAGAAAGTTATATTTCCCGGTGTCTGGAGAGCCTGCTTCTACAGAGCTGCGGCAATATGGAAATTATTATAGTGGACGACGGTTCGTCGGACGCTACCGGGAAGATTTGCGACGAATACGCGGAAAAGAATAAACATATCCGGGTGATTCACCAGCCGGAAAATCTGGGCGTCGCCCAGGCAAGGAATACGGGAACCGCCGCCGCCGCCGGGGACTATATAGGCTTTGTGGACGGCGACGACTGGGTGGAACCGGCCATGTATGAGGAAATGCTAAGGGCCTGTGAGGAAACGGGCAGCGAGATAGCGGTCTGTTCCTACCGGCAGCGGTTAAACGGAGGGGAAGAAAGAAAAAAGCCGCAGGATGCCTTTACCGGGCAGCGATATGTATTAACCGGCAGGGAGGCTCTCGAGATTTATATCTGCGACAACAGGCCGTGGCATATTTATCATTCCGTGTGGAGCAAGCTTTTCCGCAGGGATGTGACGGAAGGTCTTTCCTTTCCTACAGGGCGGGAATCGGAGGACATTATGTATACCACAAGGGCGCTTCTTAAAATCCGGCGCTGCGTGTTTGTGGACAGGCCCTATTATAATTATCTGGTGAATCGGGAAACCAGTATAATGAACCATAAGCTGCAGGAGAGAAGGTTCAGGGACGAGATTCCCTTCTGGAAAGAACAGGTGGAATGCCTGCGTAAGGCGGGATATGAGGAGCTATCCGAAAAGGCGGCATATCATTTTTACCGGACCATGCTGTTTTACTATGTGGATTTCAGGGAAAGAAAAATGAAAGAGGCCGGCAGGGCGCTGGCGGAGCTGCTTAAAGGGGAAAAGGAGGAAATCCGGCGAATTTACGAAAAAAGCTTTGTGGCCTTCGGGGATAAAGTGAGAATGCGGGCGATGCTTCTCTGGCCGGGGGGATACTATCTTCTGGTGAAAGGGTATGAGAGGGTCGTGATACCCCTTCGGACGGGCGGAAAGTGATTTTTGAAGGGTATTTGCCCAAATGCCCATTGCATGGTATAATCTGACAAACAACATACGGCGTTTGGCAGGGGATTTTAAAGGAATCGGCAGACAAAGGAGCTCCATGAAGAAAGTGAATTTACTTGGCAAAATTAATTATATATTTGACAGAAAGCAGAAAATCCAGCTTGGGATTTTAGGCGTAATGATTTTTATCGGAGGGCTTCTGGAGACTTTGGGCGTGGGGGCCATGATTCCGCTGGTGAACGCTCTTTTGATGCCGGAAAAACTGCAGGAATTTATCAACAGATACGATATTCTGAAAAAAATCTGCGACGCCCTTCAAATTGAAAATGCCGGTCAGATAACAATGACGCTTCTGATTGGGCTGATGGCGATTTATGTGATTAAAAACCTGTATATCCTGCTGCTGATTTACAGACAAAATTCGTTTATTACGCGGAACAGAAACAAGATGATAAGCCGGGTGATGGCGGAATTTTTAAACCGGCCTTATGAAAAATATTTAGGGGCGGACATTCCTACGGTGTTTCGTATTACGGACAGCGACATTCCCCAGACCTTCGCGCTGATTCTCGCCATGCTGCAGCTTGCCAGCGAGGTTGTGGTTTCCTTTCTCATTTTTGTGGTGCTTTTGTGGCAGAATGTTGCCATGACGCTCTTTATCATTGCCATATTCGGCGTGATGACGCTGATTGTACTGAAAGTACTTAAGCCCCGGCTGAATAAAATCGGGGCGAAGAATCAGGCGATTCAGTCGCGGATTGCCAAGTGGAGAATCCAGGCGACCTACGGTTTAAAGGACGTGAAGGTGCTGGGCCGGGAGGAATTTTTCGTGCGGAATTATTACGAAACCGGCAAGGTGGGCGCGGACGTGGCAAGAAATTACGCGGTTTTGAACAATACGCCAAGAGTGCTTATAGAGACGGTATTTATAGTCAGCGTTCTTTCGTTTATCACCATTTACATCAACAGCGGCGGAAACGTGGGGGAGATTATGACCACCATAGCGGCGTTCGGAGTGGCGGCTATCAGAGTGCTTCCCAGCGTGAACCGCATTAACACGTATATTACGGAAATCGCCTATACCCAGCCAAGCCTTGACTTTGTGTATGAAAATCTGCAGGAGGGCATGAAGACCGACGCCATGCTGGCGGAGCGCAAAGCCAATTCCCAGGTGGAGAAGTTAAAGCTGGAGGATAAGATTGAGTTAAACCATATCAGTTTTCATTACCCGGATTCGGACAAGTATATTTTTAAGGACGCCCACATGGCGGTGCCAAAAGGAAAATCGGTGGGGATTATCGGCGCGTCAGGGGCCGGGAAGTCAACCATAGTGGACGTGCTTTTGGGGCTTTTGCATGCCCAGGAGGGAGAAATCACCTGCGACGGGGTGAACATTTTCAAAAATTATGAATCCTGGCTGGCCCAGGTGGGTTATATTCCCCAGGCGATTTATCTGATTGACGAGTCCATCCGGGACAACATCGCTTTTGGAATCGACGCCGACAAGATTGACGATAAGCGGATATGGGAAGTGCTGGAGGAAGCCCAGCTCAAAGAATTTATCGAGGAATTGCCGGAGGGGCTTGATACCACAATCGGCGACCGGGGCGTGCGGCTTTCGGGTGGGCAGAGGCAGAGGATTGGCATTGCCAGAGCCCTTTACAACGACCCGGAAATACTGGTGTTTGACGAGGCTACTTCCGCCCTTGACAACGACACGGAGGCGGCGGTGATGGAGGCCGTGAACAGCTTCCACGGGAAAAAGACCATGATAATCATTGCCCACAGATTAAATACCATTGAAAAGTGCGATATTATTTATAAAGTGGAAAATTCGAAGCTGGTGGAAACCGCTTTATAGCAGACGGAGCTGTCAGAGAAGGTCTTTCGGTAATCCGGCGGGATGAGTTTTTGGCAGGGATATTCGGGAAAGAAGGAGAAAGACAGGGAGAGCAAATGATAGGAACGGAATTTATCAACGGACAGGGGCTGGGAAATCAGTTGTTTTGCTATGTGACGGCAAGGGCCGTGGCGGAGGAAAACGGATACGAATTCGGAACCGCCGGCCAGGAACGCTTTGCGGTGAACATTCACAGCAACCGGGGCATGTATTTCATGGACGTGGATTTGGGACATGTCATTTCCGAAGAGGACAAAAAGAATTTCAGGATATATCAGGATACGGAGGAGCGTCTGTACATCGGAAACTCCCGGCATGATATGACCCACGGATGTTATATTGCGGGAGCGGACGAGGGAATCCATCATGTGGAGGACAACACGCTGATTTACGGAAACATGCAGGATGAGTCCTATTTTATAAAGTATCTCGACAAGGTAAAACAGTGGCTTAAGGTGAAGCCGGAGTATGACTCTAAGGAGTACAGCAGAGAGAACCTCTGCATTATCAATATGCGGGGCGGGGAGTACACCGGAAGCCCGGAGCTTTTTATCGATAAAAAATACTGGATTCACGGCATAAAGGAAATGCGGAAACTAAGGCCGGATATGGAATTTATGATTGTCACGGACGATGTAGAGGCGGCGGGAAAGGTGCTTCCCGGGATACCGGCACACCATTTTGACATCGGCAAGGATTACGTGACCCTTAAGAACGCTTATTATCTGCTGCTTTCCAATTCCTCCTTTGCCTGTCTGCCCGCGCACACCAGCGAAACGCTGAAATTTGCCATTGCGCCCAAATACTGGGCAAGGCATAATGTGTCCGACGGCTACTGGGCTTCGGAGCAGAACATTTACAGCCTGTTCCACTACATGGACAGGAAAGGAAAGCTTTTTACGGCAGATGAGTGCCGGAGGGAGCTGGCCGAGTATAAGAAGCGTTCCCGCAAGTATGCGAAGAAAAACAAAAGACCCGGAAGGGCGGGAGTCTTTTATCAGAATATCAGAAGACGGTGCGTCTACGGATGGTTTTACCAAAAAAAGATATGGCGGGCCCTTATAAGGCGGATGAAAGCGAAAAGTTCCGCGGCGGGATGAGGAAAATATGGAGAAGCTGCAATTACCGAATGTGACGCTGGCGGCCATGACCAGCGTAAAAATCTATGAGACGATTAAAGCCCTTGAATACAGTATGCGGGGGATTGATTTCGGGCAGGTGGTATTGATTACCCACAGAAAACCCTTAAGCCTTCCCAAAGCGATTACCTATAAGCATACCTCAAAGCTCGATGATATCGACGCTTTTAACTACAAAATGGTCTACGAGCTTGGCAGGTATATTGAAACGGATTATGTGCTGCTGATACACTATGACGGATTTGTGGTGCATCCCGAAAAATGGCGGGACGAATTTTTAGGCTATGACTATATCGGCTCTCCCTGGCCAATACCGGAGCCGGGGAAAAAGCATTGTTACCATGATGTTTACGGAAATCTGTGCAGGGTGGGAAACAGCGTGTCCTTAAGGAGCAAAAGGCTGCTTGATTTTCCGGCCGCCGCCGCTCTTAAGTGGGAGATGGACGAGGACGGATTTTACAACGAGGATATTTTTCTTTGCTGCATGAATAAACACAAAATCGAGGAAGCGGGCATGAAAATCGCGCCGGTGGAGGTGGCGAAATATTTCGGGCACGAGCATCCCGTGCCGGAGGTTCTTGGGGTGGACGCCCCTTTTGTCTTTCATAAATGGTGGGGGAGGAATGCGGCGTATCCTGTGTTTGAAAATCCGTGGACAAGGAGATGGCTGAAATGCAAGGATGTGATAAGGCCGTTTTTGTTCTGGAGACATAGAAAGCGATGAGAGAGTCTTTTGCATTATCCGAGGGCAAAAGACGGCTGCAAAGGCATATAGGGGTGGGATAAAAAATGGTATACGACTGCATTCCCTTTTTTAACGAACTGGATATTTTAAAGCTGCGGCTCCATATTCTGGAGCCTTTGGTGGACAAATTTATCATAGAGGAAGCCACGGTGACTTTTTCGGGAGAGCCCAAGGAGCTGTGTTTTGAAAAAAACAGAGACATGTTCCGGGAATTTCTGCCCAAAATTGAGTATATTGTGGTGGATAATTCCCCGGTGGATACCACCACCCATCTTCGGGACAAGTTTCAGAAAAACGCGCTTGTCCGGGGGCTTAAGGACGCCGGGGACGAAGACGTGATTATTTTAAGCGATGTGGATGAAATTCCCAATCCCAGGACGCTTGAGAAAATTATCGCGGAGTTTGACGCGGGGAAGGTGTACCACTTTGCCCAGAGAATGTTTTACTGTTTTTTAAATATGGAGGAAACCTCCGGAAATCTGCTTTCCATTACCGGGGAGTTCCCGAAGGTGGAGAGAAGAATGTGGCTCGGCACCAAGGTGTTCGGCAAAAGAAGCATTCCGGAAAACGGAATCATTGAACTGCGGGAGGCTTCCGTTATGGCGCCGAACGCGGTGAGAGTGGCGGACGGGGGCTGGCATTTCGGATATATGGGAAGCAGCCGGGAGACGGACGTTTCCAAACGAATCGGAACGAAGGTGGTCGCGGCGGCCCATCAGGAGTACAATGACCAGGATTTATTAAAGGAAGCCAGCGACAGGCTGATTTTAGGGCAGGATATTTTCGGGCGCGAGGCAAGATTTGAGCGCGTGGAGGTGGACGAGAGCTATCCGGAATACCTTCTTGCCCATCTGGAGGAATATGGCTATCTGATTATGCCGCCGGTTTCCGGCGTGAAGAGGGCCTGTACGGGAGCGTCCATGGTTTTCCGGCGCTTTTTCAGGAAAGCCGTAAGGAAGATAGGCCGTAAAATGCGGCGCAGGGGTGAGGAAGAGTGAAAATTAAAATTTTCAATCTGAAGAGTTTGTGTCTGCGCTTAAAAACAGCGCGGGGATGAGGAAAAAATGAATCAGAAGAATAAAATTGTCGAGGTTTACGGGCTTTGGTTTGCCGATTTGGTGGCGATAGGAGTTTCCTTTGTTCTTGCCACCTATATTCGGTTTGGCAATTTCAGGGATATGGGCGATAAGGGCATTCATTTTCAGGTATGCCTTGTTTTGCTGCTCTTCTGTACCATTTATACTTTTTTTATCGACTGGAACAGGAACTTTTTAAAACGGAGCATTAAGAAGGAACTTTACGAAATTGCAAAATACCACGTCATTATGATGCTGGTGGTGCAGATGGTTATGTATTTCCTGAAATGGGCGGACGTGTTTTCCCGTCTGGTGATGATTTATTTTCCCATTATCAATATTGCTTTGACTTTTTTGCTCCATTTTATGATAAAAAAAGCAATGCAGCTCCATTATCGGTCGGAGCTTTCCAGAATCAAGGTTCTGGTGATTACCCACAGGGAAATGGCGGACGAGGTATTGGAGCGGCTTCAGGATACGCTGGAAATCAACTATCAGATTGTGGGGATTGCCTGCCCGGGAGCGGGAACAGGGAAAGACGGGGAGATTGACGGTATTCCGGTTATGATTGTGGGGGACAATTTTATGGAAAACGTAACCCTCATGGCCCTTGACGAGGTATTCATCTATGCGCCGGAGCTGAAACAAAAGCAGATACAGAGAATCTTAAACGGCTTTGACGTGATGGGAGTGGACTGCCACTACTGCATCGAGCTTCCCGGCACGCAGCCAGGGAGAAGCAAGATAGACAGCTTTGGCGGCTACTCCGTGATTACCTATACCCGTTTCCAGAGCAGTTACAAGAGGCTTTTGATTAAACGGGTGATGGATATTGTGGGCGGTCTGGTGGGCCTTTTCATAACGATGGTGTTTTTCCCCTTTGTGGCGCTGGCAATCAAACTGGATTCTCCGGGGCCGGTGATGTTTTCCCAAATCAGGATTGGAAGAAACGGGCGGCGGTTTAAGATTTATAAATTCCGCTCCATGTATATAGACGCGGAGGAGCGGAAAAAGGAGCTGGAGGCCCAGAATGAAATACAGGGGCTGATGTTCAAGATAGAAAACGACCCCCGGATTACCAGGGTGGGGAAATTTATCCGCAAGACCAGCATTGACGAGCTGCCTCAGTTTTATAACGTGGTAAAAGGAGACATGAGCCTGGTGGGCACAAGGCCGCCTACCGCCGATGAATTTGAAAAATATAACCAGTATTACAGAAGGCGCATCAGCATGACGCCGGGGCTTACCGGGCTGTGGCAGGTCAGCGGGCGCAGCGACATCGAGGATTTTGACGACGTGGTGAAGTACGACCTTGAATATATAGACAGTTGGTCCCTGACGCTGGATATTAAAATTTTGCTGCGGACCGTGTGGGTGGTGCTTGCGGGTCGCGGGTCAAAGTGACGGACCACGGCTTTTTGATGCAGGATATGAAGCGTAAGGGTATGTTTGTATGGAAAAATATAAGGTCAGCGTGATTGTGCCTGTTTATAATACAAAAAAATATCTGGCTCAGTGTGTGGACACCCTTGTTCACCAGACCTATGAAAATCTGGAGATTCTGCTTGTGGACGACGGTTCCACCGACGGAAGCGGAGAGCTGTGCGACGGGTTTGCAAGGGGCGATAAAAGGATTCGGGCGGTTCACAAGGAAAACGGCGGTCTGGTTTCCGCATGGAAAAGAGGGGTGCGGGAGAGCAGCGGGGAATACCTGTGCTTTGTGGACAGCGACGACTGGGCAGACCTTTGCATGATAGCCGATATGGCAAAGCATCTTTCGGGTGTTTCAGGGGAAATCATTGCGGGCAATTATGTGATTGAGCGGGAGGACGGCAGCAGTCAGTATGTGTGGCAGGCGCTTCCCGCGGGAGAATACGACAGGGCGGCAATTGAAAGAGAGGTCATTCCGAATCTTCTCGGCAGGGAGCATCGGTACGTGACGGTTTCCAGATGCATGAAGCTGATTAGCCGGGAGCTGATTGCGGAAAACATGAAATACAGCGATGAAAAGGTGATTATGGGGGAGGATATGACAGTGATGCTCCCCGGCCTGATTGACTGTAAGCGGCTGGTGGCTACAGACGGGGCGCATTACCATTACCGCTATGTGACGGAATCCATGGTTCACAAATATGACAGGAATTTGTACGACAATATCCGGCTTCTGCGGGAGATATTTTTCCGGGTGGTTTCCGATAAGTTTACAGGAGACGAGCTTTTGGAAAGACACAGGCAGGTGGAACAGGAATATATATTTTTCCTTCTGCTGGCGTTAAAAAATGAGGCGAGAGGAAACCCGGAAGGGTATCGGAAAAATATTTTTTCTATTTGTAAATCGCCGGAGATTCAAAGGCTGGTGAGAGAGACCCAGGTTCAGGTGGAGGATAAGGCGAATAAGCTTCTTTATCTGACGCTCCGGCACCCGGGGGAAATCACTGTACGCCTGCTTCGTCTGGCGATGATTGTCTATTACCGCAGGCAGCGGGCATAGATACGCCTGTGTGGATTTGGCCGCAGGCGGCGGACCGGATGAGGGTTCGGCACGCGTATTTTTATGTGCGGGGGAAAGGAGGCCGGAATGAGTCGGACGGAAGAAGAAAAACCATTAATCAGCGTGATTGTTCCGGTTTTTAACGGACAGGATTATCTTGAAAAATGTATTGAAAGCATAGAGAAGCAGACTTATAAAAATCTGGAGATTATTATCATCAACGACGGCTCTACGGACGACACAGCCGCCGTGTGCGTAAAACTCAGGGAAAACTATGAAAATATCCACGTGATTACCACCGAGGACGAGGGCGTTTCGGCGGCAAGAAACGCGGGGATAGAAGCGGCGAAGGGAGAGTTTCTTACCTTTGTGGACGCGGACGACAGACTGCGGCCCAAAACCCTGAAGGTCCTGTATAACTGCATTATGGCGACGAAAGCGGACGCCGCGGGCTGCGGTTTTCATGCCTGGAGCCTGGAGGAAGAGTGGCAGGCGTTTCTTTCACAAAAATACCGGATTCCCAGGGCCGTGAAGTACAATCCTTCCGAATTTTTAGAGGAACAGCTCTTAAAAGGGAACAGCAGATGCTGGAGCAAGCTCTACAGACGAAAGGCGGTGGGGGACCTCCGCTTTCAGACGGAACTGAGCATCGGGGAGGACATGCTGTTTTTACTACATCTCCTGCCCGGCCTTAAGGTGATTGCGGAGACGGATTATCCGGGGTACGGATATTTCCAGAATCCGGCCGGCGTGATGAACAGGGAATTTCTGCCAGGATACATGGACCAGATTACCTGCTGGGAACAGGCCAGAGAGGAAATCCTGAAAAGAGATAAAAAGTTAGAGGCCCAGGCGACCTCCCTGCTGATTGTGGGAATCATGCTGACGGCGGGTAAGCTGGCAATGCTTCCCGGCAGTGAGAGAAGGAAAAACAGGGAATATATTCAAACCTGCCATGAGAAACTAAAGGAAGCAATGCAGGTGTGGGGAGCCTATCAGGGACTTTCCAAGGGATATCAACTGAAATCCCAGATGTTCCTTGCCATGCCGGGGATATACCTGTGGCTTTATCATTTCAGGAAGTACAGAGGGAAATAGATGGAAGAAAAAAAACTGATAGTGTATATGCACGCCGGCAGCGGCAACCACGGGTGCGAAGCCATCGTGAACAGCCTGTGCCGCATGATAAAGGAAAAGGTAACGCTGGTCAGTTACTTCGGGGAGGAGGATAAGAGATACTCCCTTAAGGATTTGTGCGAGATTAAGAGCGAGCGGCGCTTTGAAAACCATAAGGCGGCCCACGTGCTGTATTATGGCTACCGGAAGCTGACGGGCGACGGGGAGAGCTTTATCAGATACCGCTATGGCGATGTTTTTAAGGGGGAAGCGGTGCCCCTTGCCATATCCATTGGCGGAGACAACTACTGCTATGAAAATATGCTTGGCGACCTTCGCCTTGCAAACTCCGCTTTTAATAAGAAGGGGACAAAGACGGTGCTTCTGGGCTGTTCCATTGAGCCGGCCCTTTTGAAAAGAAAAGAGATTGCGGAGGATTTGGGGAAATACCATACCATTATCGCAAGGGAGAGCATTACTTATGAGGCGCTTAGAGAAGCCTTTGGCAGAAGAGACGGGGACGGCCCGGAGATTTTGTGCTTCCCCGACCCGGCTTTTACCCTGAGCGCGAAAGAACTTCCCCTGCCGGAGGGCTTTGCCGCCGGAAATACCGTGGGTATCAACGTAAGTCCCATGATTCAGGACAATGAAAAGATATCCGGCATTACCATGGAAAACTATAAAGAGATGATTTCGTATATTATCCGGAATACGGATATGCAGATTGCGCTGATTCCCCATGTGGTCTGGGAGAGGAACGACGACAGAAAGCCGGTTCATGCCCTGTATGAAGCCTTCGCGGAAACGGGAAGAGTGATACAAATCGGGGACGGAAACTGTCAGGAGCTGAAAGGCTTTATCGGGCGCTGCCGGTTTTTTGTGGGGGCAAGGACCCACGCGACCATTGCGGCCTACTCTACGGGCGTTCCCACGCTGGTGGCGGGGTATTCCGTGAAGGCGAGGGGAATTGCCAGGGATTTGTTCGGGACGGAAGAAAATTATGTGCTTCCGGTGCAGAACCTTAAGAAAAAGGACGATTTAACCAAAGGCTTCCAGTGGCTTTTTTCCCATGAGAAGGAAATCAGGGAAAAGCTTGGGGAAGTGATGCCCGGGTATAAAGAGCGGGCGCTTGAAACAGGGAAAGAAGTAGACAGATTATGGGAAGAGTTCAGTCGGCGGCAAAAAATATAGCTTTCGGGCAGGTGGGAAATCTGGTGACCCAGGTTCTTAACTTTGTGCTGAGAACCATTTTCATCGCCCATTTAGGAGATACCTTAAACGGGGTAAACGGGCTGTATGCCAACATTCTTTCCGTGCTTTCCATGGCGGAGCTTGGAATCGGGACAGCCATGAACTACAGCCTTTATAAGCCCGTGGCCCAGGGAAATATCGGAAAAATCAAATCCTACATGCGGCTTTACAAAAAGGCGTACGCCGTCATCGGCATTGTGATTGCAATAATCGGACTTTTAGTCTCCCCATTTCTGCCTTATCTGGTAAACCAGCCTGAGGGCGTTGGCACAAGGGATTTGACTCTTTACTACTTTATCTTTCTGTTTAACACAGTGAGCACTTATTTCGTGGCTTATAAATACAGTCTGGTAAACGCGGAACAGAAAAATTATATCCAGACCAATATTTTAACCGTCACAAAAATGATAATGGTAATTTTGCAGATTGTCGTTATTCTTGTAACCGGAAATTACTATGCGTACCTGCTGACGGCCGCGGCGGTGGAGCTTTTGCAGAAGATTTTCGTGAGCGTTTATCTGGACAGGCGATATCCGTATCTGCGGGATAAGGATGCGGAGAAGCTTTCGGCAGAGGAAACCGGGGAAATTGTCACAAAGACCAAAGCCCTTATGTATCATAAAATCGGAGACGTGGCAAGGCTCCAGACCGACAGCATGATTATTTCCGGGTTTATCAACGTTACTTTAAGCGGGTTTGTGGACAATTACAATCTGGTGCTGAACTCCATCGCCAATGTGGTGAACATTATTTTCAACTCCGTGCTCTCAAGCTTCGGGAACCTGTTCGCCACCGAATCCAGAGAAAAGCAATACCAGATTTTTAAGGTGTACCGCTTTGCGGCCTGCTGGATTTACGGATTTACTGCCGTGGGATTTTCCATGCTGCTTACCCCCTTTGTGGGGCTGTGGCTTCAGGATACGGGCAAAACCCTTGCTTTTTCCGTGGTAATCTGTATTTTAATTGATTATTATTTCAAAGGTGATAGAATTGTATTATCCAATTTCAAGACGGCGGCGGGAGTTTTCGAGCAGGACAAGTATCTGGCCCTGATTCAGGGCGGGGTAAACCTTGTGATTTCCATCGTGATGGTGCAGAAAATCGGGCTTATGGGCGTCTATATCGGGACGATTGTGTCGGGGCTGATTGCCAACGTGACAAAGCCGGTGATTATTTACAGGGTGATTCTGCAGCAGCCGGTGAAGAAATATTTCGTGGATTCTTTAAAATATCTGGCGGCGGTGGCCGTGAATTTCGGGGCGCTGGCGGGCATCAGGGCGCTTGTTATGCCACAGGTCACGGTGGTTTCGTTCGGGGCAATGTTTGTGATTATCTGCGTGGTGTTTAATGCGAGTTTTCTGGCGTTGTTTGGACGGACGGAGGAGTTTGGGTATTTGTGGGGGATTGTGAGGGGGAAGGCTGTAAGGAGTAAGGGAAGATGATGAGGATTTAGCATGAAATTGAAAAAGATTACTTTGGCAAGTATTGTTATATTTTTGCTGCTGATGCTTCCGGTTCTTTATCTTTCCTTTGTGAACAGGGCATCGGGAGATGATTATGGGTATGGGGCATATACGAGGAGTGCGTGGATGAGTACGCATTCTCTTATTGCTTTAGGAAGCGCCATATGGCAGACTATCAGGCAGTGTTATTTCAGTTGGCAGGGAACATGGTTCAGTGTTCTTCTCTTTTCCCTTCAGCCGGAGGTATTTAGCGACAGGGCGTATTTCATGGTAGCTTTTCTGGTTTTATTTTTCTGGATTGGAAGTACACTTTACCTGTTCAATCAGATTTTATGCCAAAATATGAAGCTGAACAGGTGGGCATATTTGCTGTTAACCATATGGTTTCTGATAATCAGTATTGAGTTTATTCCCAGTACGAAATCCGCTATTTACTGGTTTAACGGTTGTGCCCATTATATGATTCCATTTGCCATGTGCCAGATGGTGGCGGCATGGCTTCTTAGTTACAGTAAACAATATAAAAAAGGGGTGTTTATCGGCGCCACAGTTTTTATGACGCTGCTTGGCGGTTCTAATTACCAGGCGGCACTGTTTGTTTTGATTGCGGCGTTTTATATCGTAATTGCAGATTGGTTATTAAAAAAGGACAAACGGATTTTCAGAGTGCTCTTTCCTGTGGGCTTTGAACTGGCAGGACTTGTTGTGAGTATGAAGGCGCCGGGAAATAAGGTGCGCGGCGGGGACGAATTTGGATTTTCAGTTGAACGGGGAATAGAAACTATCTTCAGTTCTTTTCTTAAGGGATTTGAGGATATCAGAATGTATTTTCAGGAAAGACCTCTTGTTTTTGTGGGATTATTGCTATTGACAGGGTTAATGTTTTTAATTTTTTCCAATGAAAAAGAGTTGCTATTCGAGGTACCGCCTCTTTTACTCATTATTATGCTTTTCTGCCTTTACAGTGCGATGCAGGCGCCGGCTATTTATGCGGGGGTAGAGGTTTCCGGCGGTGTGCATAATATGAATTTTCAGGTTTTTCTATTGGCTGCTGCCGGAAGCTTAATGATAATAACGGCATGTCTGGCGAGACGAATAAAGGTTAGATGGAAAAGGATAACTACTGTAAGGGTACAGAAAATTATTTTGGCTTTTGTAATTTTGCTTTGCCTGTTTCTGACGCTTATATTCAGAAGCAATATAAAAAGAAGCACATCATTTATATGCCTGCGTTATATAGCCAGCGGGGAGGCGGAAGATTACAGAGAGCAGATGAATCTGCAGACAGGTCTTATGGAGTGTAAGGAAATAAACGATATTGTTGTGCCGTTTATAAACGATGTGCAGGGACCGCTGATGCAGATGCCGGTTACCGAAAATCCGACCGCATGGTCAAACCAGGTGACAGCACGATTCTATGGAAAAAACAGTGTGGTGGCAATAGAGCGTTCACAATGGGAAGAATTGTACACAAGATAAAGGAAACTACTTTTTAGGAAGTGAAGAGGGAAATATCATGCTAAAAAGGGCTATAGAAAAAATAAATAAGCGGACAGAACTGTGTCTGGTAATTTTACTTGCTGTATGTCTTGTATTAGGGGTAACGCTGGGAATGGGAACCATTACCTGCGGCTGGCATCTGGTGGACGACCACGAATTTTTAAGATGGTTTTATGAGATGAAAGTGGAACAGAGAAATGTTTTCGATATGATAAGAAGCTGGATTGCCAGGGACTTTGAAATGCGTTATGAGCCGCTTTACTATGTGAACCGCATTTTAAGCTGCTTTTTCTTTGGAATTAATCTGGTGCCTTATTATATTTTGAAATCAGTGGAAATAATAGCTTCCTGTGTTTTCTTATATTATTGCGGACGGCTTATGGGGGGAAATAAAATCTACTCGTTCCTGTTCGCAGCAGCTTCGCTGACAGGATATCAGTCTGCGGTTTGGTGGAAATTAGGTCCTCAGGAGCCACAGTGTACACTTCTGTTTTCACTGGGATTTTACTGTATGTTAAAGTGGTTAAGTTCCAATCGCGTTTCATGGGCAGCCGGAAGTATTGCTGCGTTCTTTGCTATGTGTAATTACAAAGAATCTTTTATTCTCCTCCTTCCCTTTTTGATGCTCTATGTTTTGTACCATGACTTAAATAAAGACTGTAAAAATATTACCTGGAGCAGTGTAATGTCATGCATTAAAAATAAATTATGGTATTATCTGGTGCTGGGCGTTATTTTTACAATAATTATATTGTTTATAGTGTTTTATGTGGGGGTTAATAATTATGACAAAGCAGGGCTTGATATTTCGACGCCGTGGGAAACATATGTAACTGCTTTTAACAATGCAATGGAGACGGATTTAAAATGGTTTAAAAGATTTGGGATTCTCTTTTGCCTTATTTTATTGACATACTGGGATGAACTGAAAAAGATGTGGAAGGAAATGCTGCTTATCACAGCTTTTCTTCTGCCTCAATTTATTATTTTTGCGCAGGCGGGAATCAGGGAAAGATATATACTTCCGGCTTCAATAGGATATTGCATGTTTTTTATTATTATGGTACCGCAAAAGAACATTTTATCAGGCAGGAGAAAACGAGTCTACCAACTGTGCATTTTATTGCTTTTGCTCGCTCATGGAAGAGTGGCTTTGCGGGAAGCGGATTATTTTCGGTACAGAGGTGAAAGCGTTACGACAATGCTCAACTCGGTTATGGAAATGTCCGGAGGGGAAGCGAAAGTGCTGTCATGTCTGCGGCCAAATGAGGAGGGAAATATTACCATGCATTTCTGGATGGCTTCTCATGGCTATGACAATGTATATTACTGGACGGAAGAGGAGCGGCGTATTGATAAAGAATACCATATTTATGAGTATTGCGGGGATGACGCATATGAAAATCAAAGCTTTGAAGACATGGATATTGTGGTAATGTATAACAGGGAGGACAGGCACTGGTGCTATGAGCCTGACCTTGATTTATCAGATTTCAGTGAGATTAAGTGCGGGACATTGAATCTTTATGTGAGAGACGGAAGCGGTATTGAAACCGGGAATATAAATGTGGAAGGACTGAGAATTCATTTCTAGTAAAAAGGATGTGACGCTATGCAGGAAATGGTAAGGGAAGCAAAATGGGAGCTGATTCATTATCCTGAAAGAAATCCGGGATATTATGTAAAAAAAGCAATTAAAAGACTTGCTGGAAAGCCGGTTGAGCCGCCTGACAAAATCAACTGGCCGAACGGGCTTTTGGCTTGGGCCCTCGCGGATTATTATATGGAACATAAAAATTCTGAGGAAGCGCTGGAAATACGTAATGTTTTGAAAAAGTATTATGACCGGTGGATTAACGGCGGCAGAAAGCTGTATTATCTGGACGACGCCTGCAGCGGCATGGCTCTTATAGACCTTCACCAGATTACAGGCGAAGAAAAATACCGACAGGCGGCTTGCGAAATTACAGAGTATCTGTATTTCCATGAAAAGGATGTTATGGGAAGCCTGAGTTATCGCCCCAAACAGGGAAATAACTATATTTTTGCAGACGGAATCGGTATGGTGTGCCCGTTTTTGTGCAAATTTGGAAGCATTTATAATGATAAAAACGCAATAAAGCTCGCAGTCACGCAGATTCAAAACTTTATAAATTTTGGTATGGATGGAAAAACCGGACTGCCGTACCACGGTTATCAGTATGAAAGCGGAATAAAGTATGGTATTATCGGTTGGGGAAGAGCCGTAGGGTGGCTGATGCTTGGCATGTCTGAAAGTCTTGCCTATATGAAGACGGAAGAGTCCGGATATGAAATGCTGAAGCAGTCTTACAGGCATCTGGTGGATAAGGCAGAGGCATATCAGTTGGAGAATGGCCTGTACGGATGGCAGCTTACGGCGAGGGAAGGGCCTGTAGATACCTCTGCTACAGCAATGATACTGTATTCTATTGCCAGAGCGCTTGATAGAAAAGTTTTGATAGATATTCATAAATCCCGTATGCTGCGAGGCAGGGAGGCGCTGCTTTCCCATGTTAAGGAAGGGAAAGTTGATGATTGTCTGGCTGAATGCCAGGGCTTTTCCATGTATCCGCAGGTTTATGGAACATATCCATGGTCACTGGGGCCGGCGCTTTCGTTGTTCGTACTGACAGAGGATTATGTCAATTGAATTAATAATGTCCCTGTTGCAGCCGGGACGTTGAGTAAGGTGGAGATGCCGGAATGATAATTATAGAAGTAGCAGGCGGTCTTGGAAACCAACTGCAGCAATATGCGTTATATAGGAAGTTTTTGAATCTGGGCAAGGAAGCCAGACTGGATATTTCATGGTTCCGGGAGGAAAATCAGGACAGGATGCTTGCCAAAAGGGAACTGGAACTGGATTATTTTGAAGGACTGGTATATAAAACGTGTACATTGAAGGAAAAGACAAAGCTGGCAGGCAGCGGCGGAATTGCAGGCAAACTGAGAAGAAAGCTGATGCCTTTTACCATACGTCACATGAAAGAAGAGCGTATGTACTATCCGGAGCTGCTCTCTTATAACGATATGTATGTGAGCGGATACTTTGCCTGTGAAAAATATTATGCGGATATTTTGCCGGAACTTCGTGAAAGCATTCGTTTCCCTAAAAGCAGCAACCCCTTAAATTATGCGCTGGCGGAGGAAATGAAATCCTGTAATTCAGTCAGTATGCATATCCGGCGGGGCGATTACCTTGATGATAAAAACCGGGAAATGTTTGGGGATATCTGTACGGATGAATATTACCATCAGGCAGTAAAAACGATAAAAGAAGCGTTTCCTGACGCCACGTTTTATATCTTTTCCGATGATACCGCTTATGTGAAAGAGAAGTACCAGGGGAAAGAATATACGGTAGTGGATATTAATCATGGCCGGGACAGCTTTTACGATATAATGCTGATGAGCAGTTGCAGGCATAATATCTGCGCCAATTCCACGTTCAGCTTTTGGGGAGCCAGATTAAACGGAAATGAAAATAAGATTATGATTCGTCCTACTATTCATAAGAACAGCCAGACATTTGTGAAAAAGGAAATGGAAGATTTGTGGCGTGGATGGAGATTTATTAACCCGAAGGGACAAATTCAATAAATGGATAAAAAGAGAGCTATCTTTGATAAAATTGCATACACAAGCTTTTATGCCGGAATTATAATTGAGGTATTGTTGGTTATAATTGATAAAAGCGCATTAACGAATCCCGTGGAGGGACAGATATTCCGTTTGACGTTTCTGCTGTTTCTTATAAAAGCCTGTCTTACCGAATATACGCCGAAAGAATATTTTATAATTTTTCTTTTTGCCGTTTTGGGAGCTGCTTCCTATTTTGCGACAGGAAGGAACGAGGCGCTTCGCTTGATAATCATGGTCGCTGCCTGTAAAAATACGGATATGAAAAGGTGCATGAAATTGATATTTTACATGACACTGATTGGCTGTGTATGCATTGTTTTGCTTTCGCTGACTGGCATATGCGGTACGGTTTCTCTGACACAGGAATATGGAAGGGGAGGAATTGAAACCAGATATGTGCTGGGAATGGGGCATCCGAATGCGCTTCACTGTATGGTCTGGGCGTTAATTTTACTGGGGCTGTATTTATATGGCGAACAAATGAAATGGTACTCTTTTATTTTTTTGCTGTTTATCAATTATTTCTTTTTTAAGCTGACAAATTCCAAAACCAGTTTTCTGGTGACATGCTTTACGATAGTTCTTGCGGTTTTTCTGGTATATGTGAAATCCGGAGCGTTTAAGAGATTATGTGTTCTTGCGGGTTATCTGGCGGTTATACTCAGTGTGGGGATTTCCGTACTAATTGCCGCGAATGCCTACAGGGTATATGATTATGTATGGAATGCAGACAGAACTAAAAAAACAATGTTATTTGTTAAGTTGAATGAGATTTTTAACGGAAGAATCAGAATACTGGTAGAAAATGACGGTTTTGAAGGAACAATAGGTACCTGGAGCCTTTTCTCAAGACCCGAAAATAATTACTTTTTTGATATGGGATGGGTGCGCTTGTTTTATTGGTTTGGTATTATACCTGCAAGCATTTTTCTGCTGGCTTTATTATGCCTGATGATTTACTGCTATAAAAAGAATGTGTATATGGCTTCTCTGGTGATTATCTCCACTTCTGTATACAGTATTATTGAAGCTCATGTGTTTTCGGATTATCTGGCGAGAAATTATGTGTTTTTTCTTTTTGGAATATACTGGTGGCAAATGCTTTCTGTACGGGAAAAAGATAAGGTAAAGGGAATGGATGAAAGACGCTGAATTAAAGTATTGTAAAATACTGGGGACAAATATAAATGTAACAAATATGGAAAAAACGGCTGCATATTTAGAGGAACACCTGGAGGCATTACGGGGAAAGTATGTATGTGTATCTAATGTACACACTACGGTGACTGCCTTTAGAGACAAAGAATACAGGAACGTACAGAATCATGCGGCTATGGCGCTCCCGGACGGAAAACCCCTGTCTATCGTAAGCCGAAGCAGGGGATGTTCGGAGGCGAGAAGAGTTCCGGGGCCGGATTTAATGGTTAAAATTTTCGAATGTTCCGAAAAAAAAGGATATCGGCACTATTTTTACGGAAGCACTGAGGAAACACTTGCAAAATTAAAGATAAATATTACAGACAAGTATCCGCATCTGCAGATAGCAGGTATGTATGCCCCTCCTTTCAGGGATTTGTCAGAGAAGGAAGATAAAGAAATAATCCGCTGCATCAATGAAACGAAACCGGATTTTATATGGGTTGCTTTAGGGGCGCCCAAACAGGAAAAGTGGATGTATGACCACAGAAATCAACTTTCAGGCGTGATGCTGGGAGTAGGCGCCGCATTTGATTTCAGCGCCGGCACAGTGAAAAGAGCTCCCAAATGGATGCAGGAATTATGTCTTGAATGGCTGTTTCGGATTACACAGGACCCGAGGCGGCTGATAGTAAGATATATCAGTACAAATATATCTTTTTTGTGGAATGTAGGCAAAGAAAATCACAGGATGCGGAGAATGAACAAAATAAAAAAGGATTCTTTAAAAATTGCCATGATTGGCCATAAGAGGATACCTGGCCGTGAAGGCGGGGCCGAGGTGGTGGTATATGAGCTTTCGTCCAGATTAGTGAAGAAAAACCATCGGGTGGACGCCTACAATCGAAGAGGAGCATATGCCTCGGGACGGGAATTCAGGCGTAAGACGGGAAAAAATTATAATGGTATTAGAATTATTACAATACCGACTTTTGAGAACAAGAGTCTGAATGCAATCGTTTATTCTTTTTTTGCATCGGTAAGAGTTTTGTTTGGACGTTATGATGTGATTCATTATCATGCAGAAGGCCCATGCGCCATGCTTTGGATTCCTAAATTATTCCGGAAAAGAATCGTGGTGACGATACACGGACTGGATTGGCAGCGTGCAAAATGGGGAGGTTTTGCTTCAAGGGTAATCAAATTCGGAGAGAAGCTGGCCAGCAGATACGCGGATGAAATTATTGTGTTATCTTCACATACCAGACAGTATTTCAGGGATACTTATGGGAGGGAGACCTTTTTTATTGCCAATGGGATTGCAAGAGCAGAAAGGAAGGAACCTCAGATAATAGAAAAGCAATGGAACCTGCATAAGGACGAGTATATATTGTTTCTGGCGAGAATTGTCCCGGAGAAAGGGGTACATTATCTGATTGAAGCCTATAAGCAGTTAAAGCCGGATAAAAAGCTTGTAATTGCGGGTGGGATTACGCCTGCGGATGATTATATGAATGAATTGTTCCGGATGGCAGATGGTGACAGAAGTATTATATTTACGGATTTTGTGGGCGGAAGAGATATGGAGGAGCTGTTTTCAAATGCCTATCTCTTTGTACTGCCAAGTGATGTGGAAGGCATGGCTATGGGATTACTGGAAGCTATGAGCTATGGTAATTGCTGTCTGGTAAGCGATATACCTGAAAATACAGAGGTGGTAGAGGACAGGGCTTTCACCTTTAAAAAAGGAAATGTACTTGATTTGAAAGAAAAACTGGAATATCTGGTAGAAAATCCGGAAAAGGTGGCTGAATATAAAGCGGCGGCCGCAGGATTTATCTGTGGAAAATATAACTGGGACAGAGTTGTGGATGAGACCGTCGAAATCTATAGAGGAACGGAAAACGACGGACAGGGAGCCGATTAGGATGTTGGTAGTGCATATGGATTCAGGGCTGGGCAATCAAATGCTTGATTATGTAGAATATCTGGCCATTCAAAAATCAAATCCTGACAGAGAATGTTATCTGGAAAATATGATATATGAGATTCCACATAAGGAAGGTATGTTCTCTATGTGGAACGGTTATGAGCTTGAAAGGGTTTTTGGAATCCGTCTTCCCAATATAAAAGAACATTTCAGTAAGGACGAATGGCAGAGAATTCTGAAAAGTGTGGAAGAAAGCAGATTTTGGGAGGAGGACTGGAATTATTCTCCCTATATTGTGGAGGCTATGTCAAAAGAGGGATTAAAGCTGAATAATATGGGAGAAGGCTCCGGACATCTGGATATTTCCATTCAGGAACGACAGTCAAAATTTCGGAAAATGCTTACGAAATTTTTCCGTACGGCGCCCGGTTACCATATAAAGAGGCTGCTTAGACTGACGCTTACAGGCCATTTGATTGCGAAAAATCAAAAAAAATACGATGTGTATAGAAAATATCCTGATAATTCTTTTGTAGGTCATTCATTGGCATTTAAACTGAAGGGATTTGAAATTGAGAAACTTAACGGGGAAATAAGAGAAGCTTTCAGGTTCCCTCCTTTTATGGATGAAAGAAACAGGGAAATGCTGTCCTATATTAAATCCGTAAACGCAGTTGCAATCCATGCCAGAAGAAGCGACCTTTTATTTGTAAATGGTTATTGCTACAAATATGGTTTTTTTAAGCGTTCGGTAAAATATATAAAAAAGAAAGTAACAAATCCGGTTTTTGTTTTTTTTACGGATGAAAACAGCAGGGGATGGTGCGAAGAGAATGAGAATATCTTTGGGCTTGATTTTAAAAAGGATGAAGTGCGGTTTGTAACCTGGAATAAAGGGGAAGAAAGTTACCGGGACATGCAGCTTATGGCGGAGTGTAAGCACAATATTTTTACGGAAAGCACTTTTGGTTTCTGGGGAGCGTATTTAAATTCCAATCCTGATAAGATTACCTGTGCGCCGGACTGCACGCTTCTTGCAACCAATACATTTTAAAGGAAAATTGACTATGAAAATATTAATTGTCAATAAATTTTTGTTTCCGAACGGAGGTTCGGAAACCTATATTTTTAATCTGGGAAAGGGACTCGAAAAACAGGGACATGAGGTGCAGTATTTCGGCATGGAGCACCCGGGAAGAACTGTGGGAAATCATGCCGAAAGTTATACTTCCCCAATGGATTTCCATGGCGGAAAGCTGCAGAAGATATTTTATCCCTTTAGAATTATTTACTCTGTGGAAGCAAGAAAGAAAATCCGGATGGTTTTGGATGATTTTAAACCGGATATTGTACATTTGAATAATTTTAATTTTCAGATTACGCCTTCCGTTATTTACGAAATACGCAAGTGGGGAAAAGAAAATAATAAATATCTGCCTGTTGTGTATACGGCGCACGACTATCAATGGATATGTCCTAATCACATGATGTATATTCCTGACAGAAGTGAAATATGTTTCCGGTGTGAGGGCGGAAGGTTTGGGGAGTGCACAAAAAACAGATGCATTCACAATTCTCGAATAAGGAGTCTGCTCGGAACGATAGAGGCCAGTCTGTATAAGAAACTGAATACTTATGAAAAAATTGATTTGATTATTTGCCCCAGTGAATTTATGATGAAGAAACTGGCAACCAATACGAGTTTGAAAAATAAGCTGAAAGTGCTTTATAATTTTTTAGGAGATGGCAGGACACAGACAGGAGACAGCCCCGGTGAAAAGGAGGACTATGTACTTTATTTCGGACGTTATGCAAAGGAAAAGGGAATAGAAACCCTCCTTGAGGCGTGCAGACGGCTTCCGGACATTCCTTTCATTTTTGCAGGAGGCGGAGAGCTTGAGAAAGCGTTGGAAAACTGCGGGAATGTAAAAAACGTTGGTTTTAAAAAGGGGGAGGAACTGAGGAGTTTAATTGCCAGGGCGCAATTCAGCGTATTCCCCTCGGAGTGGTATGAAAATTGTCCCTATTCCGTGATGGAATCTCAGATGTATGGAACACCGGTAATTGCTTCCTGTATAGGGGGCGTTCCGGAGCTGGTTGAAGACGGCGTGACGGGGGAACTGTTTATCCCTGGGGACGTTAATAATTTGAAGAGTAAGATAGAAAATTTATGGAATGATAATGAGAAGCAGAAAATTTATTCCGAAAACTGCAGGAAAAAGAAGTTTACTTTTGCGGATGAATATGTAATAACATTGACTGAGCTTTATAAAAGCCTAAGAGAGCGCACAGATTTTTGCGCTTTTGGGTCTGGAGGAAAAAATGGGTAAAAGAACGTTATATGGAACTGTTATTGTGACCTATCGCTGTAATGCAAGGTGTAATATGTGTGATTGTTTCAAGGACCCCACAAAACCAGGGGAGGAAATCACTCTTGAAACGATTAAGAAGCTGCCCGAAATGGCGTTTACTAATATCACAGGCGGGGAACCTTTTGTGCGCCGCGATATTCCTGAGATAGTAAGGGAGCTGTATAAAAAGTCCGACAGAATTGTAATTTCCACAAACGGCTATTTCACAGACAGGATTATTAATTTATGTAAAGAGTTTCCCAAGGTAGGAATCCGAATCAGCATTGAAGGTTTGCAGGAAACCAATGATAAGATAAGAGGAATACCGGACGGCTTTAACAGAGGATACCAGACCTTAAAGACGCTGGTGGAAATGAAACATCCTGATGTGGGCTTTGGAATGACGGTGCAGGATATGAATTGTGAAGATTTGGTTCCCCTTTACAACATTGCCAATGATATGGAGATGGAATTTGCCACGGCTACTCTCCATAACTCTTTTTATTTCAGAAAGACGGATAATAAAATCAACGATAAGAAGAAGGTGGCGGAAAATTTTGAGAAGCTGATAAACGAGCTTTTAAAAAGCAATTCTCCTAAGAAATGGTTCAGAGCCTATTTTAATCACGGGCTGATTAATTATATTTATGGAAATAAGAGGTTATTGCCCTGCGATATGTCAAGAAATGCTTTTTTCATAGACCCTTTCGGTGATGTGATTCCGTGTAACGGGATGGAGAAGAAAGCGGTTATGGGTAATTTAAACGAACAGAACTGGGACGAACTGTGGAATTCGGAGCAGGCTAAGGAAGTCAGGCGGTGTGCAAAGGAGTGTACACGGAACTGTTGGATGATAGGAAGCGCTTCCCCGGCAATGCACAAATATATCTGGGTACCCGGCTGGTGGGTGATAAGACATAAGTTTTTGAAAGGCGGAAAATACAGTCTAAAGGAAAATGCTTTTATCAAATGATGATTGCGCAGTCTACGACACGTCCGTAGACGTGGGGAAAAGAGAGAAATGAGTATTAAGCAAAAGCTTCAGAGCATTACCGTTCTGGATGAAATTTATACAAAGTGGAAATGGCGGGAAAGAAGGGTATCCTGGGGAAACAAACACCCGGATAAAACTTTTTTTGTGGTGAGGAGAGCCTATTGCAAGGTAGGCCTCTTTTCTCATGTTATGACGAATATGGGGCTTGTGGCATATGCGGTTAAACAGGGTTATATTCCTGTGATTGATATGCAAAATGGGAGAAATACTTATCTTGAGGAGGAAAAGGTCGGAAGGGAGAACGCCTGGGAGTATTATTTTGAGCAGCCCTGCGGATATCGCCTTGCGGACATAAGGGGCGCAAAAAACGTCATTCTCAGCGATGGGCTGATTACGGAAAAGAATGAATATCCTGATTTCCGGGTGGCGGAAGGCGGTGAACTGTTTGATTATTGGCATAATATTTTTCAAAAGTACTTTAAGGTAAAAGAAGATATCCGGCTGGAGTACGAAAAAATCAGAAAAGGAATGCTGGGAGGCGCAAAAACACTTGGGATTCTGGCAAGAGGAACAGATTATGTATCTTCAAAACCCAAAGGACATCCGATACAGCCAACGGCGGAACAGATGATAAAAAAGGCGGAAGAAATTGTGAAAGAGCATTCCTGTGAAAAAATTTATCTTGCCACAGAAGATGCGGACATTTATGATAGGTTAAAGGAAGCATTTGGGGAAGCGTTGACGGCGCCGGATACGGAACGGTACACTACGAAAGGAATGCAGAATATCAATGACTTAAGACAGGAAAAGGATAAATATCAAAAAGGAAAAGAGTATTTGCTGTCCATGATGCTTTTGGCAGGCTGCGACTGCCTGGCGGCGGGGAACGTAGGAGGAACCCACGGGGCGCTGCTGATGAGCAGGGGATATGAATATTGCTATATTTTTGATTTGGGGAAATACCAGTAAATACAGGAAGGCTGAAAAATGATACCGAAGATTATTCATTATTGCTGGTTTGGACGCCATGACAAGCCAGGGCTGATTAGGAAGTGCATAAATTCATGGAAAAAATATATGCCGGATTGGGAAATCAGGGAATGGAATGAGGATAATTATAATGTAAATAAGAACGATTATATGCGGAAGGCTTATGAAGAAGGAAAATGGGCGTTTGTGGTTGATTACGCCAGATTTGATATTTTGAATAAGTTTGGCGGCGTTTTTCTGGATACGGACGTGGAACTTTTGCGGCCGATACCGGAAAATATTCTTGCGAATGAGGCTTTTACAGGCTTCGAAGATATCGGAAGGGTAAATCCGGGGCTGGTATATGGCTCAGTGCCGGGGCAGAAGATTTTAAAAGAGATAATGGCAGCGTATGAGAGCAGAAGCTATGGGGGAATGGTTGACGGCCGGCCGGAGAATATTGTTGATGTCGTAAGCAATGTTCTGATTAAAAACGGATTGAAAATAAACGGTGAGTTTCAGATTGTGGGAGGGGCCGCCATATATCCCAAAGACTATTTCTGCTGTTTCAATTTTGAGACGCAGGGGTTTGAGACAACTGGAAACACGGTATCCATCCATCATTATTTTGCCAGTTGGACGCCGCTTGGTAAAAGAATACATTTTAAGATAATCAAATGGACGGCGGCAGTTCTGGGAAAAGAACGGTATCTTTGGCTGAAGCGGAAGGTTCTGCGAAAGCAGGGAAGGCAGCAGGTGAGATAAAGTGATTTGTCTGTGGATATTGTTATATTTATATCTGATAAATAAGACAGATAAGAGAATGGAAACCTGCGTGAAAGCGACCGCAATTTGGACGCTGCTGCTGCTTTTTTTGAGTTATTTCTGGTCTGTGTTTCAGAATCTTTGCTTTCGGACGCTGGCCGGCTCTTATCTGGTGATAGATTTGGCATTATTTATATTGTTGATACGCGGCAGAAGAAATAATCTGAAATTTCCGGTATCAAACAGTTTAAAGAGATATGTATTTTCAATGGCGTTTCTTGAATTGTTGGGAATACTGTGTTTATTTACACTGGTTCTCTATTATGCGGTGAGGTCGGTTCCCTATAACTGGGACTCCATGACCTATCATCTTGCGCGTATTGTGAACTGGAAGCAGAACAGGTCGGTTTTGCCTTATGCCACGCATATTGAGCGCCAGGTGGCAAGTCCTGTCCTAGGCGCTTATGTGAATCTTTTTGTTTATATTATATATGGAGAACATGACAGGCTTCTGAATCTGCTGCAATGTTTTTCTTTTGGGGCAAATGCGGTATTGTTATATGGGATTTCAAGAAAGCTGGGAATAGGCACCCGGACTGCCTTTCTGGCGCCGTTGCTTTATATATGTACGCCGATTGCGCTGGCCGAGGCAACCACCACACAGGTGGATAATTTTTCTGCGTTTTGGCTGCTTTCGTTTATATACCTGATGCTGGATGTGGCAGATAGCAGTACAGAGCTTATATGGGATAAAAGGACAGGCAGCCGCGTTGCTTATGCGGGATTGTGCATTGCATTTGGGTATCTGGCCAAGCCGTCTGTCTGTTTTGCAATACTTTTATTTCTTGTATGGCTTTTGACGGTATGCATAAAAAGAAAAACAGATATTGTTCTCATGGTCAGGTATGTGGGAATTGCCATTCCGGGTATTCTCCTTCCCGTGCTTCCCAGTATGATATTGAATAAAATGGCCTTTGGCAGTGTATCTCACTCAGCGGTGGGACAGCGTCAGCTTACAGGGAGTTGGAATCCGCGGTATTTATTTGTGAATTTTCTTAAAAACTTTACTTTTAACCTTGCACCGGCAAGGTCGCAGGGAATCAGACCGGAAATTGAAAAGTTTTTATACCGCGTCTCTGCGCTTCTTCATGTGGATTTGAATGCCCCCGAAATTTCGGAAGACGGCAGATTATTTGAATTTCCGGAAATTCCGGCGCTTAATTGCGATGTGGCTTTAAACTGTTTTTTATTTATTGCAGCACTCTGCTTTATGATTTGGTTTTTAATAAGAGTTAACAAAGAAAGCCAGTTAATGAGAGGTTTTTCTATTTATGCAATAAGTTCTTATCTGGTGTTTTGCTGTTTTTTGCGGTGGGAGAAGTTTATTAACAGATATATGATTTCCTATTTTGCGCTTCTGGCAGTATTTATTGTGATTCAGGTTTATGATATCGTAAAACATATAAAAAAAACGTATGTTTACTGTGGAATATGCGTGGCTTTAGTGGCGGGAAGCCTTTACAATTATTGTGGAGAACTGCAGTATCTGAGGAGTGTCTGTCCTTTTAGTAAGCCAAATGGATATTTTGCATATCATCCAAGCATACGGGACGAATATGTTTTTATTACAGATGAGATAAAAAATTACGGGGACGGCAATGTGGGACTGATACTACGGGGGGACACTTACGAATATCCTGTGTGGGCAATGCTGCGGGGAGACGGTTATGAAATAAAACATATTCTGGTTAACGGTGAGCTTGGAAAATATGAGGACAACAATTTTATGCCGGAATATATCATTGCCGAGCGATATACAGATGAGACGATATCCTATCGTGACAGAAATTATATATTGAAGATGACAGGACCAAACAGCGGGCTTTCATTATATTTCAGCACGGACAAACAAAGCGGGAGATGATAAAATGGAAAATTCCAGAATAGAAATTTCTATCAGTGAAATATGCTACTATCTGTTCTTTGGCATCCTCTTTTTTGCCAAGGCAGTCGGGCTTTATGACGGTCAGACGGTTTTTAAGCTTTGCCTTCTGGCGGCGGCCGGTTTTGCCTTTATAAAGGCGGCGCTGACGGAGGATGATATAAGAGAACTTATTGGAATTATAGTGCTCATTGCCTTGGGAGGGCTTGTGTATTTGAACTCCGGAGAGAAAAGCGCGCTTGTTTTTCTGGTTATGATGGCGGGATTTAAAAATATCAGCATGGAACGGATTATGAAAATCGGATTGCTTATCTGGAGCCTTGGATTTGGCGGTATGGTACTGAAATCTATATTACACATTGGAAATGAAACTGTCATGGCTCACCATAAATTCGGTATGGATATGCTGCGGGGGAGTTTTGGATATTCTCATCCCAATGTGCTGCATATTTCCTATGCAATACTGGTGGTTCTTTTATTATTTACGGTTGCCAATGAAAGCAGCACACTGAAAATATATTTGTGGACTCTTACCGGAAATGTAATGGTTTTTCTGTATTCCCTGAGCTTTACCGGCTTTTTGCTGGTTTTGTTTTTTATTGCATTTCATGCATATTTTACTTACAGAAAGCATTTCAGCAAGCTGGAAAGGATTCTGATTCAATGTGTCTTTCCGGCCTGTGTGCTGTTTGCGCTGTTCGCCCCGCTTCTTGTGGTGCCGGATACGCCCTTATTCTTATTTCTGAATAAAGCGTTAAACCGACGGTTTTATGCTTCCAGATTATATTTGCAGGAGAATCCTGTCACACTGTTTGGCAGCAGGATATTTGCCAGCCATACATATGCGCTTGACAGTTCCTACGTGACGTTGCTCATTTACGGAGGTCTGATATTATTCCTTCTGGTATGCGCGGGCTATTTGTATGCAATCTACGTGAGTCTTAAAAAAAATGACATCAAAGCGCTAAGTATGTTGTTGTCATTTTCCATTGCGGGGGTAATTGAACCTTTCTTATTTAATCTTTCGTTCAAGAATTTATCTTTGCTGATTGTTGCAAAGTGCCTCTTTGATTTATGCGGAGAAGGGAAAAAGCTGCGTCTTTTATCCGGTTTTGATAAAAAAATAGGAATAGGGTATAAGAAAGTTCGGGCAAAGGCCGGATGGAAAACATTAGTTTTGGCTGCTGCTGCGGCTTTGCTGACCGGCGGGGGATTTTATTTGCTAAAGGATATGCCTGAGGTCATTTACGTCGAAGAACGGTATTGTGATTTGGAGGAAGGAAATGTTCTGGCAATAGATGAAATAGAAAAACCTGGAAAAGACGGCGTTGTTTTTTACGGATATTCAGACAAGGCGACGGGCTTTTATAAATTTGAAGGAAAAACAATTACTTTTGAAAAAACACGTGACGCCTTGCGCCTTATGTTTGTGATTTTCTTATCGGTGTACTTGATTTTCCCTTTTTTTCTGGAAAAAAACCGGATGAAATCCCTTTATAAGCAGGGAACCAAGATATGAGGTTAATAATGAGTAAAACAGAAAACAGGAACCGTATCATAAAACGCATCATTTTTTTTATGGCAATCGCAGCCTTTGTCTTTCTTATGTGGAAGGTTTGTGTTTCAAGTGCGATTACTCCTATGGAGCAGGTGACAAAGGACGGGTGGTTTGAGATAAAGGACAGTCCTATCCGGGGAATAAGAATATATGCCGACTCCCTGAAGAGAGACAGAAGCATAGGGGAAGTACCGGAATTTTCCGTCCGTATTGACGATTCGGACGGAAATACCGTGTGGGAGAAAACTTACTATAATACCTATATTGAGCCAAATGAATGTCTTATACTGGAGGAATTTGAAAGAGGCGAAGGTATTGAAGTGATAAACGGGAGTTATCGGATACATAATACGCTCTCGGAAGATGAGACCATACGCGTAAGGCATAAAATTATGGCTTACGATGGAAGTTATGGCAAAAGCTATTTGATTTGTTCGGCAGTTGCGCTTCTGTTTATGGCTGGAATATTGGCGGTTACTATGATAAAGGACAGCAGGCGTCAGCTTGCTGTGAATTATTTTGTTATTCTGGTATTAATGGGGATTTTGTTTTCCGTTATTATGCCGCCTCTGGCAGTTCCTGATGAGGAAAGTCATTTTATCATGGCGTATGACATGGCGGATAAAATCCTTTCAACGGACAACAGGGATGAGTATGGAAATAGAATTATGAGGGAAACAGATGCGGATAGTATTACTTATCTGCATAATGCGGCAAGTATCGGGAGATGGTATGCCACTTTTGGAGAACCGGCGGATGCAGAGGAAATGACTGTCATCACGAAAAGAACAGGAGTACCGACGACGACGCCTCTCTATGCATATGTTCTTCCTTCTATGGGAGTGACCCTGGCAAGGCTCTGTAAGATGAACGGGCACTGGCTGCTGCTTATGGGAAGATTGTTTAATCTGTGTGGAACTGCGGCGATTATGGCATTTGCCCTGTTCCTGCTTCCGGGGGCGAAAAAATACTTCTGTGTGCTGGGACTTTTGCCTGAGGTGATATATATTTTAGCGTCCTATTCCTATGATGCTTTGAATCTGGCATTGTGCTTTCTTTCAGTCGCCTATTTCTTTTATATGATAGATGAAGGAAAAAAAGTTACAATAAGGAATATATTGATTTTTGTTGGAATTGTTTTTTTGATGATTCCAATTAAACTTGTATACGCGCCGCTATTGGGGCTGTTGCTTTTAATACCAAGAGAGCAGCTTTCTGTTAATAAAAAGATGATTATTGCCGCGGGAGCGTTGGGCGCATGTGCCGTGGGAGCATTGTTGGTATCCCGTTGGAGGGATATAGTTGTGCTGCTTCGGGGAATCAATTATAATGAAGACGGAAATGCGGTTTCCCTTGCGTATATCCTGGAAAATCCCAGAAGCGTTCTGTTTGTGCTTTTAAATGATATTGAATTTAATTTTGACTATTATATTAAGAGTATGCTTGGCGAATTTGTAGGAAGGGACAGGTTCGAAGGAAAGTTTGAATTTGATTTGGTGTATTTGCCCCTGTGGATGAATATGCTGCTTGGCCTGCTTCTGGGCTTTGGCATTAACCGGGAGAGAAAAGCGGAAAATAAGCCGTGGAAAAGAGTGTGGCTGGTCTTTCTGGCGCTTTGCAGTTGCCTTTTGATTTTCCTGTCCATGTATTTATCTCAAAATACAGTGGACGAGTTGACGATACACGGTGTTCAGGGCAGATATTTTCTTCCGGTTTTGATGCTGCTTCCTTTTTGTTTCGGGAGATATGGGGGAGAAAGCAATGAGGAAAAGAGCTTTGACGGAAAAAACGGGTATCTGATAATAATGGCAGGAGTAGATATCATGGCAATTTTTATACAATTTATGCATCTTGCGTTGGATTATTATGCCAGATGATGGGCGGGGAACTTTAAAATGAAGAGATATTTTTATGTGACAGGATATGTCGGAGAAGGCGCCAGGCGAATGCTGCTGGACTTAGAAAAAATGGAAAATGTAGAGTTGGCCGGGCAGGTGATTGGGAATAAGGCGGTCAGATTTTTATATTATCGTATGGATGACCTTACAGGACATTTTCAAAAGGCAAGATTTCTGAAAAGATTTTTTTACCCCTTTTTTACTTTGTATAGAAAAGTATATAACAGAGAAGCTGAAAATATTATTCTGTTTTTAAATTCGGGATTTTGCAGGGAATGGGATGAAACAGTGCTTCATCGTTTGAAAATAAAACATCCGGAAGTCAGGCTGATTCTTTATATGGTGGACCCGATGACAGGCTTTGATTCAGAAGAGCACAGACGTATTATGCGAGAGATGGACAGTATTTATTCTATTAATAAGGCCGACTGTGAAAAATACGGGTTTCATTATTATCCGCTAGTGTACTCTGAGGATTCTTCTGAGGGTTATGGGGAGGGAATCGCAAAAGCCACTGACTTGTATTACTTAGGGAGCGGAAGTGACAGAACAGAATATCTGTCAAAAATGTATAAAGCCTGTCAGAAAAGCGGCGTGAAAGCGGATTTTCATGTGTTGGGAGAGAGGCAGGAAAAAGAAGGCATTGTTTATCATCAGGAGGCAGTACCATATTCCGAAAATATCAGGCTTCTTGCCAGAGCAAACTGTATTCTGGAGATAATGCATAAGGACTTTGATAATCCTACGCAGCGATACTCAGAGGCGGTGGTATACAACAAAAAGCTGCTGACTAATAATAAGAGAACGGCGGACTTTGATTTTTACAGACCGGAATATATTCGGATATTTGATAAAATTGAAGATATTGACTGGAGTTTTGTACAAAAAGAGGAAGAGCCCAATTACGGGTATCAGGGAGAATTTTCGCCAATATACCTGATAAGAAAAATAGAAGAGGACTTTGAAGCACGGGAAAGGTAAACTTATAAATGGATACGATAAAAAAACTGAGTTATATTTTTGACAGAAAGCAAAAGACAGAGGTGTTCTGGCTGTTTGTGATAATATGTATAGGTTCCGGCCTGGAGCTCTTGGGTGTTTCGGTTATTCTTCCTATCATTAACGGTATTATGGACCCGGAGGCCATGCTTGAGGAGCCGGTTTACATCTGGATTTATAATTTTCTGCATTTAACATCGGAAAGACCGCTGGTTATGTTGTTACTCAGTTCCATGATAGTGGTATATTTCGTGAAAAATATTTTCCTGATTTATATGTATAACAAACAGTATCGTTTTATCTTCGAGAATCAGAGATTATTGGCGGATAAAATGGTTAAATGCTATATGTCGCAGCCGTACATTTTTCATGTATCGAAAAGCACAGCGGAGCTTCTTCGGAACATCAATGAAGACAGCGGTAATTTTTTCGGAGCCCTTCAGGCGGGGATTAAACTTTTGACAGAGCTTATGGTGTGTGTTGTCCTTGGAGTTTTTCTGCTGATTAAGGACAGAACAATAACGATATCTGTTGTAGCGCTGCTTGCAGTTATGCTGGGACTGACATTAAAAGTATATAAAAGATTTTTGCTTAAAATGGGCGCAAGGAACAGATACTATCAGATGTCGCTGAATAAGTGGGTTCAGCAGGCGTTTGGCGGTATCAAGGAAGCGAAAATATTGAATAAGGAGCAGTTTTTTTACCAGAAATATGACGAGGCGTATAAGGGACATGCGAAAAGCGAATATACCTATCATACGCTGCTTATGGTGCCGAAGCCGATTATTGAAACCCTGTGTATTTGTGGGCTGCTTGGCGCCATTGCCATCAAATTCTGGTGGCGGGGAGCGAATATCACCTACTTTGTACCGATTATCTCAGTGTTTGCCATTGCCGCTTTTCGCTTGCTTCCGTCTTTTAACCGTATCACGGAATACCTTGGTACAATAATGTATCAGAAATCAGCAATCACTTCTATTTATGAGGATTTAAAGGAAGTCAACGAACTTAACGCCCGTAAGAAAGAATTGGAAAAACAGGATATCAGTATGGATTTCCATGATAAAATTGAAATCAGGGATTTGTCCTTTAAATATCCGGGAACAGATAAATATGTGCTGCAGAATCTGAATTTAGCTATTTCAAAGAAAAGTTCGGTTGCCTTTATAGGGCAGTCCGGTGCAGGTAAGACCACTCTTGCGGATATTGTCATGGGGCTTTTAGAGCCTACAGAGGGCGGCGCTTATGTGGATAATGTCAGCATTTTCGATAATCTGGACGGATGGCACAAAGTAATTGGGTATATTCCGCAGAGCATTTATCTGATGGATGACAGTATCAGGAATAATATTGCTTTCGGCGTAGATGAAGACGAAATTGATGAAGAAAAATTAAACTACGCAGTGGAGCAGGCACAGCTTGTGGAAATGGTAAAGGGGCTTCCTGAGGGGCTTTCCACACAGATTGGAGAGATGGGAATCAAGCTTTCGGGAGGGCAGAGGCAGAGAATCGGTATTGCAAGGGCCCTATACCACAATCCTGAGATTCTGGTGCTGGATGAAGCCACGTCAGCTCTTGACAATGAAACGGAAAAAGCGGTTATGGAAGCGATTGAATCCCTCCATGGCAAGATGACGCTGATTATTATTGCGCATCGCTTATCTACCATTAAAGACTGTGATTTTGTATATGAAATCGGTGACGGCAAGGCAATGCGGAAGAGATGAGATTAATGCCTGAGCCGGTTTGCGGCAGCCCGTGTCATCAGGATGGTACAGAAATGAGGAAAATTTATGAAAGCAGGTTACAGAAAGATATGGGGGGTGTTTATCCTTTCTGTTATTGTTTATGGTATAATAGCAGCGGTTTTCACCTCTACGGTTCATATTGATGTTGATGAGGAATTGTATACCGCGCTGGCAAGAACTTTTCATTATCAGGGAAGGTTCGGAACTGGCGACGATATTTTAAACTATAGCTGCGTCCTGTATTCGATGCTTATTTCCCTTGCCTATTATTTTTATGAGCCTGACAGGATTTTGTTTCTGATGAGACTGATTGGCGTAATATCCATGTGTTCTGCAGTTTTTCCTATCTGGCTGCTGGCAAAAAAAGTACTGAAAGATGACAGAGAGGCTTTTATAATCAGCCTGTTTACCATGATTCTGCCCTATATGTTTGACACATCTTATCTGATGCAGGAAGTGTTAAGCTATCCTCTTTTTCTCTGGGCGGTTTATTTTTTATATTCCACTCACGAGAAGTACTCGTTCAGTCAGGTGATTTTAAGTGCGGTGTTTTCAGCGTTATGTTTTTTTACAAAAACTTATCTTTTTTTTATTCCGGTAGTTGTGAACTTGCATGATATTTATATAGCGGTGAAGAACAGACAGGTTAAGAAATTTTTGCATAGGTCAGGATTATATGACGGGGTGTATCTGGCAACTGCGGCGTCTGTATATGGATTTATTTGGATAGCAAATGGAACTGCGGGAGGCAGTAATCACTATGCAAGACAGTTTTCTCATCTTTTTCCTGTCAGCATACAAACTGTGGTAATGGGGATTGCCGCATGCATCCTATACCTTTCCTTTTTTATTATCAATATGGGAATTATACCGGCTGCTTCTGTCCTTTTTAACAGAAAAAAGCTTCAGGGGGCGGTTCGCTGGCTTGGAGATTTCTGTCTTTTTTCCTGCGCCTTTCTGGTAATTGAAATTGTGTTCATGGTGGTGCTGACAGAAGAGGGAGTGGATACCCTGCCTCATAAATTTTTATTTCGGTATTTTCAGGTACTGGTTCCGCCATATTTAATTTTATTTATGAAGCTAAAGAAGGAATGGCAGTTCCTGAGAGGAAAAGCTGCCTGGATGACGGCAGGCGTTACTTTGCTGATTGCAATCATATACTTCTGGTATATGAACGGGAATACCAGACAGTCAATTATCGACGGGCATTTGTTTTTGTTGATTGAAAATATAACGAAATATGTTTTCCCCTATGCAGATGTGATTATTATGGTGTTTTGCGGTATTTTAACAGGCGGTATTTTATGGTTTGGCACAAAGAAAGTGCAAAGTCCTGTGCCGGCTTTGGTGAGAACAGCGTGGGCTGGTATCGTCCTTATGTGGGTGTGGAGTTGTTTTCAGCTTCCTTTCTACACAAATGTAATAGCGGAAGGGAAAGTGATTCAGGAAGACAGTATCAAAATAGCGGAATATTTAAATCGGGAAGGCTATGAGTTTATTTACTATATTGATTCCGAAGAGAAGGAAGATTATTATTTACAGAATTTTTATGGCTATGTCAGGCAGCAGTACCAGGTGGTTGATGTACAGGAATTGGAGAAAATGTCTGTAAATGAAGAGAGGAAGACCGCATACCTGACGGCGGCGGGCAGTGTGGATTCATTGAAGGGTCTTGAGGAAATCAGACTGGATACGGAGAGAATTGCGGTATGCCGGAGGACGTCTTTTGACTACCGCGGGTAATTCCGTGTGCAGTTTCGGCCTGTAAGAGAGGGATGGCGGAAATGGAGAAGGCATATGAATGGAAAGAAAAAGCTCGTACAGATAAATACAGTGTGTAATACCAGTACCGGTCGTATTATGGGAGCAATCCAGAGAGAAGCTGTAAGCAGAGGTTATGAAGCAGTTTCTTATGTTGGGAGGCGCAAGCCTTTTGCGGATATGGCCTGTGTAAAATTTGGGAATCCTCTTTCTTTCTGGCTTCATGTTGCGCTTACCACATTCCTTGACAGGCAGGGATATGGTTCATTTTTGCCCACAAGGAAGCTGATTCGGGAGCTTCGGAAAGAGAATCCGGATATTATTCACCTCCATAATCTTCACGGTTATTACTTAAATCTGCCTGTGCTGTTTCGCTACCTGACAGAGGAATTTAAGGGCGAGGTGTTCTGGACATTCCATGACTGCTGGCCTTTTACAGGTCATTGTCCCTATTTTACCATGGCGGATTGCCATAAGTGGAAAACCGGATGCAGCCATTGTCCTAATAAAAAGAAGTATCCGGTCAGTCTTATGGCAGATATGTCACGAAAAAACTACGAAGATAAGAAAAATATGTTTTCCGCCCTGGCCAATTTAAATATTATTGTGCCTTCAGAGTGGATGAAAGGACTGGTACAGGAATCTTTTTTCAGAGGCAAAAAGGTAAATGTTGTTTCTAACGGAATAGATTTGTCAGTATTTGCCTACAGGAAAGACAGAAGTGTGCTGGAAAAGTACAAGATTCCTGACAATAAAAAAATACTTCTCGGAGTCGCCGTTATATGGGATGAAAGAAAGGGACTTAAGGATTTTGTAAAATTGTCAGAAAAGCTTCCGGATGAGTACCAAATTGTCCTTGTAGGGCTTTCCGGAAAACAGATAAAAAAGCTTCCGAATAATATCACAGGAATTATGCGTACGGAAAGTCAAGGGGAGCTGGCCGCCTTATATTCCAGAGCGGATATTTTTATCAACCCCTCCCTTGAGGAGTCCTTTTCTCTGGTTACGGTGGAAGCTTTTGCCTGCGGAACTTTTGTGATTGTCCTTGACACCAGTGCGGTGAAAGAACTCGTCAATGAACAGAATGGAATTGTCCTGAAAAGCCATGAAACAGAGGATTATTTGCAGGCAATTAAATTACTGGAAGAAAAAGCGCCGGACAGAAGCACTGTGTCAGAATGTGCAAAAAAATACGACAATCATGTTGTCATGGCTCAGATGGTGGATTTGTATGAGGATGCAGCTTTTTAAGCGGAGGCGGTAATGGAAAAAGTAGCTGTTATTTTAATAAATTATAATGGAAAGAAATATAATGACGCCTGCATTGCCTCTGTATTGGAAAGCAAGGGAGTAGATACCCGGGCCATAGTTGTGGATAATGCGTCTACGGATGATTCCCTTATGCTTCTTACGGAAAAGTGGGGGGATAATCCCCGGGTTTCGATTATTTCCATGAAAGAAAATACGGGATTTTCCGGCGGAAACAATGCCGGAATACGTCAGGCGCTTGAACAGGGGTATCATTATATACTATTACTTAATAATGATACGGAAATTGATGCGCTTGCCATACAGAAGATGGTAGCATGTCAGAAAGAAACAGGCAGCATCATTGTGCCTAAAATATTTTTCGCAGATAAAAAGGATACCATCTGGTGCGCGGGGGGTTATCTGACCCCCGTTATCAAAAAGGCTGTACAGAGAGGAAATAATCGAAAGGACACCGGAGAATTTGATAAAAGCGGGTATTGCAGCCTTGCAAACGGATGCTGTGTGCTTTTGACGGACAGTATTATACAAAAGGCAGGTATGCTGGACGAGAGATTCTTTTTATATTATGAGGATACGGAATACAGTATGCGTGCTTTGGAAAAACAGGTTAAGATATACTATTGCCATGATGCGGCAGTTTATCACAAGGTAAATGGAAGCACAGGGGGGAATGATAATCCGGCCAATGCCTATTACATTACAAGAAACTGGCTGATGTGCAATAGAGCGCATATGAAAGGACGATTTTATTTGTTTGTGTGCTATTTTCTGGTTAACCGTACAGTCTGCGGAGCGTTGTGGGTGCTTCAGGGAAAAAGAGAATTGACAGCGGCACTGGTAAAAGGATTCAGGGATTACTTAAAGGGAAAAACGGGAAAGCTGGAAGAATGATATGGTATTTAGTTCATTAATTTTTGTTTGTGTTTTTCTGCCAATTACATTATTTATATATTATATTTCGCCAGATAAAATGAAAAATTATGTTTTATTGCTGGCAAGCCTGACTTTTTATGCTTTTGGCGGTATGGGATATGTTATTCTGCTTTTATCCGTAGCTGGCGTCCATTATCTTTTGGGAATATTGATAAACCGATACATAAAGTTCAGGA
>OFFW01000290.1_pt1 | contig 38129 bp, 41 predicted proteins | sample 1521501 | NCBI WGS metagenome assembly OFFW01 (sample SAMEA3504107, study PRJEB24116) | mouse gut metagenome | biome: mouse gut; feature: mouse-associated habitat; material: faeces | place: Denmark | collected 2011
AAAAGGCCAAGGCCGGTCAAGCCAAAAGCAGAAAATATAGAACCTTCTAATACGGTACTGCCTGCGTGAAAGGTAGGAAGAGGGGCTCATAAGAGCCCCCTGTTATAGTGTCTTATTTCCCCACCCCGTGAAAAGTAACTGGGGATATTTGGCGGATGCCCGAGGATGAAAGATTTATTTGACAGCGGGGGGCGCTATGGTTAAAATGGTAATGGCAGAAATGATTTTTTGGAAAGATATGGGGCATCGGAATGGCGACGAAAAAATATTACGCAGTAAAAAAAGGAAAGAAGACCGGCATATTCAAAACCTGGGAGGAGTGCAGGGCATCCGTGGACGGCTGCCCCGGCGCGGAGTACAAGGGTTTCGGGCAGCTTGCGGAGGCGGAGGCGTATCTGGGCGCTGCCCTTTCCGGGGAAAGCCCTCAGAGGGGAGGAGAAGGTTCTGTTTCCGCAGACGGATTTCGGGGCGCCGGAAAAGAGGCTGTTCCCGGGAGCAGAGCCAGGGGCCCGGCGGAAGGCTCTGTGTCCGGAAGGGGAGCGCGGCGCGGAGCGGAAGCGATGGAACAAGCGCCGTTGGAGACGCCGGAGGCCGGGACATTGCTGGCATATGTGGACGGCAGCTATGACGACACTTTGAAAAGGTACTCCTTCGGCTGTGTCTTTCTCCTTCCGGACGGCCGGATCTGCACGGAGTACGGCAATGGGGACAATGCGCAGTCCCTGCGGCACCGCAACGTGACGGGGGAGATGCTGGGGGCCATGTACGCCGTGAAGACGGCCATGCTGAGCGGCTTTTCCATAGTGGAAATCCATTACGACTACGAAGGCATCGAGAAGTGGGTCACCGGCGCATGGCGGTCCAAGACGGAGCTGACCCGGAAATATGCCATGTCCATGCGGGAATGGGGAAAAAGCATCACGATCCGCTTCACGAAGGTGGTGGCCCATACGAATGTGTATTATAATGAAATGGCAGACAAAATGGCGAAGACCGGCCTGCGGGAAGGAAATGGCATCCCGAAGCTGCGCAGCCTGCAGGAAGAGGGGGCATGAGCGGCGCAAGGACGGCATAAGAGGGGCATATGATGGAACAAATGAGATTGAATAAATACCTGGCCCACTGCGGCGTCTGTTCCAGAAGGGACGCGGACAGGCTGATCGAAAAGGGGGAGGTGCTGGTGAACGGGCGGCAGGCGCAGGCGGGCATGACCGTGGACGATGGGGACGAGATCCTGGTGTCCGGCAGGCCGGTCCGGGGCGTGCAGGAGCCCGTGGTGCTGGCGTTCTATAAGCCCTTTGGGGTAGTTTGCACGGAAAAGGACGTCCATGCGGAGTCGATCGTATCCGACCTGGTGGACTATCCCGTCCGAGTCACCTATGCGGGACGCCTGGACAAGGACTCCGAGGGGCTGCTGCTGCTGTCCAATGACGGCGACCTGATTCAGGCCATGATGAAGGGGGCCAACCGCCATGAGAAGGAGTACCTGGTGTGGGTCAATAAGGAAATCACGGCGGAATTCCTGGAGAAGCTGGCAGGGGGCGTGTACCTGGAGGAGCTGGACATCACCACCAGGGAGTGCCGGGTGGAGCAGGTGAGCAGATTCACCTTCCGCATGGTGCTGACCCAGGGGGTGAACCGGCAGATCAAACGGATGTGCAGAGCCTACGACTACCATGTGCGGGCCCTGAAGCGTGTCCGGGTGATGCATGTGACCCTGGGGAACCTAAAGCCCGGGGAATACCGGGAGCTGGGCAGGGAGGATGTGGAGCGGCTCTGCCGGGACTGCGGCCTGTGAGGGAGCGGGCCTGCTTACAGCTCTATGGCATGGGCGGCAGGAAAGGGCATGCGCTGTCCGGCCTGGCAGGCCGCTCGGCGCCTTGCGGCAGCTTTTCATGGGACACGAGGGGCTTTGCCCGTCTATGGCATGGCGCAGGAGGACGCGCAGCAGCAAAAAAGAAGGATGGTTGAAATATGACGCAGTCTGAGAAAATCGAAAGAATCAAATATCTGGTGGCGGCCCTGAGCGAGGCCTCGAAAGCTTACTACGCCCAGGACAGGGAAATCATGAGCAATCGGGAGTACGATGCGCTTTATGACGAGCTTGCAGTCCTGGAGCGGGAGACAGGCATGGTGCTGGCCAACAGCCCTACGATGAGCGTGGGGTACGAGGCTGTGGACGAGCTGCCCAAGGAGCGGCACGAAAGCCCCATGCTTTCCCTGGACAAGACCAAGAGCAGGGAGGAGCTTGCGGAATGGCTCCAGGGGCATCCGGCGGTCCTAAGCTGGAAGCTGGATGGCCTGACCATCGTCCTGACCTACCGGGAGGGAAAGCTGGAGAAGGCGGTCACCAGGGGGAACGGAGAGATAGGGGAGGTCATCACCAACAATGCGAGGACATTCGTGAACCTCCCCCTGGAGATTCCCTTTCGTGGAGAGCTGGTGCTGCGGGGCGAAGCGGTGATCAGCTATTCGGATTTTCAGAAAATAAATGACGAAATCAAGGATGCGGACGCCAGGTACAAGAATCCCCGGAACTTGTGCAGCGGCTCCGTGCGCCAGCTGAACAATGAGATCACGGCCAGGAGAAATGTCCGGTTCTACGCCTTTGCGCTGGTGGATGCCAGAGAAGCTGATTCCGGGGATGCGGATGTCGGGGCTGATTCCGTGGAGGCGCAGTTCCGTTTCCTGGAGGAGCAGGGCTTCGAGACCGTGGAGCACTATCTGGTAACGGAGGAGAACATCCTGGATACCGTAGAGCGCTTCGAGAAAAAGATAGAGACTTACGACATCCCCTCGGACGGGCTGGTGCTGGTCTACGACGATATCGCCTACGGGCGTTCTTTGGGCAGGACGGCGAAATTTCCCAGGAATTCCATTGCTTTCAAATGGGCAGACGAGCTGCGGGAGACCAGGCTCCTTGAAATCGAATGGAGCGCCAGCCGCACGGGGCTGATCAACCCGGTGGCCATATTCGAGCCCGTGGAGCTGGAGGGTACCACGGTGAGCAGGGCCTCGGTCCACAATATCAGCATCCTGCGGGGGCTGCATCTGGGCCTCGGAGACCGCATCACCGTGTACAAGGCGAACATGATCATACCGCAGATTGCGGAGAACCTGACGGCCAGGGATCTGCTGGCCCAGGCACAGGCAGAGGATGTCCGGGCCGGGGAAGAGAATCGGCTTGCAGAAGAAGAGCGGTCTGCGGGAGGAGAGCACCCTATGGGAAAAGAAGCTTCGGCAGGAGAAGAGCCGCCTACAGGAAAGAAAGCCTCGGCAGGAGAGGAGCAGCCTGTAGGAAAGGGAGCTTGGGAGGGAGAAGAGCCGCCCACAGGAAAGGAAGCTCCGACAGGACAGGAGCTTCCCGCGGATGATGCGCAGGTCATAGAAGAGGGGGACACTGAGGAAGACGCTGCGGAAAAAGCGGAGGCTATAGAGGCGGCGCTGGCCATGCGCGGCCACAGGCTGGTGGAGATTCCGTCCGTCTGCCCGGTGTGCGGCGGGGCAACGGAAATCCGCCAGGTAAATGACGTCCAGTCCCTCTACTGCACCAACGTAAGATGCGCTGCCAAGCAGATCAAGGCTTTCACCCTCTTCGTCAGCCGTGACGCCATGAACATCGACGGCCTGTCGGAGGCCACCCTGGAGAAGTTCATCGATATGGGATTCATCCAGGAGTTCGCGGACCTCTTCCATCTGGGCAGATACCGGGAGCGGATCGTGGAGATGGAGGGCTTTGGCGAAAAGTCCTATCAGAACCTGATTGACAGCATAGAGCGCGCCCGCCGTACCACCCTGCCCAGAGTGATATACGGCCTGGGCATTGCCAATATCGGCTCTGCCAACGCAAAGATGCTCTGCCGCTTCTTTGACCACGATTTAAAGCGCATGCAGGAGGCGGACGTGGAGACCTTGAGCGCCATAGACGGTGTGGGCGAGGTCATCGCCACAGCCTTTGTGAGATATATGCGGGATGAAGATAATCTGCGGAAGATAGCGGATCTGGTGGGTGAGCTGGAGATTGAGATTCCCAAGGTGGAGGAGGGCAGCCAGACGCTGTCCGGCCTAAGCTTCGTCATCACCGGTTCCCTGGAAAAATTCGCCAGCCGCAGCGACCTAAAGGAGGCCATTGAGCAAAAGGGCGGCAAGGTCACGGGGAGCGTCACCGGCAAGACCACCTGCCTGATCAACAATGACGTGGCATCCAATTCGTCCAAGAACAAGAAAGCCAAGGAGCTGGGAATCCCCATTCTGTCCGAAGCCGATTTCCTGGCACAGTACCAGGTGTCCGGCCCCGGAGAATAGGAAGATAAGCTGACCGCGCAGCGCCGGGCAGGCTTCGCTGCGCGGAGACAGGGAAGAAAAGCAGGCTGGCTGACAGCAGATAGAAGGAATGAAATGTAGGAGGAAACCAAAATGCCCATCAAGGTACAAAGCGATTTACCGGCAAAAGAGATACTGATTAACGAGAATATATTCGTCATGGATGAGCTGCGGGCCATCCATCAGGACATCCGCCCCCTGGAGGTATTGATCCTGAACAACATGCCCGTCAAGCAGGACACGGAGCTGCAGCTGCTTCGGGCCCTGTCCAACACGCCCCTGCAGGTGGACGTGACTTTCATCAACGTGAAGAGCCATGTGTCCCTGAACACCTCGGCCAGCCACCTGAACAAATTCTACAGCACTCTGGACGAGATACGGGACAGGGACTACGACGGCATGATCGTGACGGGGGCGCCGGTGGAGGACATCCCCTTCGAGGAGGTGGACTACTGGGAGGAAATCTGCGAGATTCTGGACTGGGCCCAGACCCATGTGACCTCCACCCTGCACATCTGCTGGGCGGCCCAGGCAGGCCTCTACCATTACTATGGCATCAACAAAAAGCTCCTGCCCCAGAAGCTCTTCGGTATCTACGAGCATAAGGTGAGGAACCGCAAGATTCCCCTGGTGCGGGGCTTCGACGACATCTTCCTGGCGCCCCAGAGCCGCCATACGGAGACCCCGGCGGACGCCATCCATGCCTGCAAGGAGCTGACGGTGCTGGCGGAGTCCCCGGTGGCCGGCGTATACCTGGCCATGGCCCAGGAGGGGAAGAAGATATTCGTCACCGGCCACCCGGAGTATGACAGATACTCCCTGAACAATGAGTACTACCGGGATCTGAACAAGGGATTGGATATCCAGATTCCATACAATTATTATCCAAATGACGACCCGAAGGAGAAGCCTCTGCTCCAGTGGCGCGCCCACAGCAACAACCTCTACAGCAACTGGCTCAATTACTACGTCTATCAGGTGACTCCCTATGAGCTGGGGAAAGAGGAGAAAAGGCAGTAAACATGCGGATTTGCGCTATTGTGGTTTGAGGCGGAGGTCGATGAAATCCCCCGTTTTGTGCCAGGATTTCATGTGAAAATGGGGTACAGAATGGGGTACAGGGAAATGCTGTGGGGTACGGCTGATTGGATTATGCTGGCCTGATCTGTCCGATATTCATGGGGCTGTAGAAAAGGCTGTGTACCAGCTAAGATGGCCTGAGAAAAGACCGTAACCAAGAAGCATTAACTTCATAAGACAGATAGAATGTGGGGCATCCAAAGCCATGCTGGGCGCTCCCCATTCTGCTTTAGGAGGGCCCGTCAGAAAGGTCCTCCTTTTTTGCTGCAAAAAATTTATGCCAAGGAGGGCGCATGGGATGATGATGCTGGGAAAAACAGATGATTCAGCGGGGGCTGGAAGAAAGGAGTATTATACAGTGCTTCTGGAAGAGGGAGCAATGGCTGATGTCATGGCTGTTTATGACATGGAGGGCGGGGAGGGGCTGGATACGGTTTACATCATGGAACTGGAAGACGGCGGGACAGTATACACTTATGATTCAGATGGAAATTCTGTGGGTAAAGTCAGCGACTATGGAGTAAGCGAGAAAGAGCTTATCTGCTTTGTGCTCCATTATATAGAGACCATAAAAAACCATAACATAGGGTCATCATAAGCAAGGATAAGGCTGTTCTGCATGGGGATGTCATACCAAAAAAAGGCAAGCCTGACTGACAAGGTATGACTAAAAACAACATAGTGAATTAAGACAGAAAAAGGAGTGTAAATTTAATAGCTTTCTGCTATAATATAAGTGAATGGATGATTTGGGGAAGGGGCTGATGCCAATGGATATTTTGGGTAAGCCAGTAAATTTAGAATCTCTGGAAATGGCTAAGAAATGTGACAAGAAGGTGTATATAACTGATACTGCGATAGATAAAGTTCCGCTGATTGAATATTATGGCTTTACAGATGAACAGAATCAGATTATGCGGGAACTGGCAAGGAACGTATTGGTTATTTCGAAGGAGAGCAACGACAGTAACGAAGTTGCCCTGACCTGTGATTTGGGAAAGCCAGATCCTTTGCATAATTTTGGCGTTGCATTGGGAACAGAGCACGATGTAGATGTTTTGTCGGATACCCTGTCCAATCACATGATTGTTTCAAGTAAATCTGTTGCTGTCGTCCTGCTGCATAATCATCCGTCAACACAGACTTTTTCACTGGAAGATGTGCAGTTTTTGTCCAGCATCCTATGCTTACAGTGATAGTGGTGGTATCGAATCAGGGAACAGTCCATTATCTGAAACGGGATAAGGATTTTGACTATGGTAAGGTTGCCGTCCTCTTTAAAGAGTGTATACAAGGATTGAAAAGAAGCTCTCCAAGTCAGGAAGTGTACATGGCGACATTGACTTTTCTGGCGAAGTGCAGTGAGGCAGGACTATATTATCGGTAGAAAGTGAGGTATTGGTTATGGGAAGGACATCTCTGAATGATTTGGAATATATACTGCTTAACGATTTCACTTGCCGTGGAACCAGACTGCATAACGCTGACTGGTTCAATCGCATGATTACATTAGGCAGTATTCAGCGTTATGCAGTATAGCTTTGGACCATTGAAAATAGTCAACCAGATTCAGACCATAAGGTTGATGAAGCAGAACTGCAGAAAAGTATCCAGAAGAGTAAGGAAATGGTGGCAGTGATTGAAGAATACAAGCGAAAGAGGGCAGTCTCCGATTCATAAAAGCATAAGGAAGTCGAGAAAAGGTATCTACAGAAATTATGATATATCAAATGGAAATATGCGTAAAAGAGGGATGGACCGCTGTGGGGCCTTCCTTTATTAATGTCAGGGAGGGAAGTGTGGAGGAATGACCAGGGGTAAAGGCAGAGGCACATAGGGCAACTGATATAGGACAGACAGGATGAGGGGCGTACCGGCACATGCTGGGCGCTCCTTGATCTGTTTTTGGAGGACTCTGCAGAAGAGCCCTCCTTTTTGCTTGCCCGGATAGGAGATGCATGGGCTGGCGAGGGACAACACGGAGAGGCTCTTCCCATGGAGGTGCCAGTCCATGGCGGAGGCGCTGGCCGATATGGCCGGGCCGGACGGCAGCCTGGAGGGGACGGCAGGGCTGGACTGGTCCCCGGAGGAGGTGCCCATGAAGATTCTGAGCAATGCAAGGAGGGTGCACGGCGCGGCCTGCGTGCTCTATCCGGGTGTGCTGGAGCGGCTGGCCTGGAAAGAGGGGCGCGACCTCTATGTCATCCCCAGCTCGATCCACGAGATGATCCTGCTGCCTGACATCGGTGCCCAGCAGCCCACGGAGCTGAAGGAGATAATCAGGGAAGTGAACCGGACGCAGGTGGCTCCGGCAGAGGTGCTGTCCGACAGCCTCTACCGGTACAGCCGTGCTGAGGGCAGGCTCAGCATAGCATGAAGGGCCAGGATGGACGCATACCTCTATGTCAGCGACCATGCGGAGGAATGGGGCCTGGATTGGGATGGCCTGAAGGGGATGGGGCCGCTGGCCTATGTCTATAACCACGACATGCCGGACTGCTCTGAGTTCGGATGCATCGGCATTGAGCTGTCAGCCGCTGCCGGGCTCCCGCGGATTTGGTAGAGGGTGCAGATATGGCAGGACATCCGAAGGACCATGCGGATGCCGGATATTGCGTCCCTGGCAGAAAGAGCCGGGCGGCGAATCCGACAAGGGCAGCAGGGCTCTCCCTGCGATAGTCCACGGGGCTGATCCTGCTGCCACCATAAGACAGATTCAGGACATCATGACGGACAGGCGGAACTATATCCCGGATTATGAGGCCATGACAGTCCTGGAGAGACATATTGCCGTAGGATACGGCGGACACATACCGGATTGGAGGTAGACATGATTAAAGTAAGACAGCAGAAAAATAGAGTGTAATTTATTGTTGGTTCTGTTATAATATAGAGAAGGAAGCGGGTTCTATTATAAAGCTCTGTGACTGATTCAGAAATAAGAATAAAATGAATGGAGGATTAACTGCTATGGCTCAAGAAGCGACTTTACAGATAAAAATAGATTCAGACTTAAAGGAGCAGGTAGAATTGCTATACGAGAGAATGGGAACATCATTTGCAGAAGCAGTAAGGATTTTTGCAAAACAGAGTGTTGAGGAGAAAGCCATGCCGTTTACCATGCATTTGACGACCAAGGAGAAGAAGCGTACATTGGGACTTGCCAATGGGAAATATGCGATTCCAGATGATATAGATGAGTGTAATTTTGAGATAGCAGAGATGTTTGGAGTGGAGGGATGATGAGGATATTACTGGACACGCATATTGCTTTATGGGCGGTTGCTGATAGTGGAAGACTTTCCGAAGAAGTGACTCGGATGCTTGAAGCAGAAAAGAATGAAATATACTACAGTGTCGCCTCTGTTTGGGAAATTGCAATTAAGCATCATATAAAGCCGGAACAAATGCCTATACCAGAAGAGGAGTTTGTTGAATTATGTGATGAGACAGGCTTTGTTCTCCTGCCAGTGGAGACAAGGCATATATTTATGGTAAAGACATTAGTAAGGTCGGCAGATGCGCCGAAGCACAATGATCCGTTTGACAGGATTCTGCTGGCACAGGCTAAATGCGAAAATATGACGATGCTTACACATGATTCATTGATTCCATATTATGGAGAAACGTGTGTGAAGTGTGTATAAAGCAGGGTTTTTGCGCTGGTGCGGACTATAAGATTAACCTGATTGTCCCGGCATCCATAACGGATGGCGATTTTGACAAGTTCAGGACATCGTTGAAGGAGGTTTTGTCGTTCATCAAGTATTCGCAGGATGAAGACAGGCTTGAAGAAATCCTGAAAGCGGATGAAGGGTTTCGCCATATGGGGAGGACGGAAGTTGATGTATTAAATGCCTGTGTAGGTGCGAAGCTGGCTATGGAAAAAGGTGAGGAGGCGAAAGTTAGTGTGCCAAACAAACGTAAAGTATGTTTGTTTGGCGATAGAGAAGATGAAACAGAATGCGGCAGAAAAGGAAAGGATTTCGACTTTGCTGAAAAGCATTGAGAACCTTATGGAAAAAGCTGGATGGTCAGCAGAGCATTCTATGGATGTATTGGATGTTTCTGAGAGAGATCGGAATGAACTGAAACTGCTCATTAGATAGTCACGCATTGACTGAAACAGACTAAGAAGAGGTTGTGTCCAAAGAAGGCATAGTGACAATTTAATATAGGACAAACAGGACGAGGGGCGTACCGGCACATGCTGGATGCCCTTAAGCTGTCTTTGGAGGGTCCACTGCTGGCCCTCCTTTTTTGTTGCCCAGATAGGAGATGTGATTCTTCCGGGCAGGAAAAAGGAAGGATAGCGTGGATGGAGGGACATTGGGCCAGAAGCTGGGCTGCACCGGTATGGAAAGAGCCACATGGAAGCTGGCCCTCGATAAAGACAAAGGGGCTGACCACTGTAGGGAATCACGGCAATGCCGGAGCTGGGAGCAGGCATTCTGGCAGCACAGACTTATGGGATGGTCTATGCGGAGAGCGGGGGAGTGGCTTGGCTCATCGAGAGGGTTTGGAGGGATATGACTGGCTGGCAAAATAATTTCAAGGTGAGAGGAGAAAGAAAAATGGATATCAGCAAAGAGGAAAAGAAAGTTGAAGCTATCGCCCGTATGAAGGCCCTGGGCATCTTCCCGGAAACTGTCAAGCAGTTTGAAGCCGCGGATCATGTCAGCATCAGCGAGCCTCCGTTCGGAGCGTTCTACTGGGCGGAGGGTGAAGATCTGAAAAGAATCCGTGATTTTGAGGAGCAGCACGATGCCCTGGTCTATGCCGTGGTGCGCAGCTTCACCGGAATCGGAAGGATGGACGCATATCTTTATGTCAGTGATTATGCAGAGGAATGGAGCCTGGACCGAGGTAATCTGAAGGAAATGGAGCCGCTGGTCTATGTCTATAACCACGATATGCCGGACTGTTCCGAGTTTGGATGCATCGGCATCGAGGTGTCGATCGCTGCCGGGCTCCTGCGGACCTGGTAGGGAGATGCAGAAATGGCTTGCATGCACAGATAAGGGATGCATGGCGCCGCTTGCATCCCTTTGGCATGAATGCAGAGCGCGCGGCACCATAGGTTCTGCCATCACGCTCAAAAACGCGGCGCAGAAAGAAGGAGGATATGGAGATAAAAGAATTTGCGGAGAAAGTATGCACCGAGCTGGAAAGGCGGCTTGGACACGGCTACAGATTGGAACGTAGGGACCAAAAGGGAAGCGATGGCGCCATCTGGCACGGCATCATGGTCATAGGGCAAGGCTGCGATGTGGCCCCGGCCATATGCCTGGATAGGTTCTTTGAGGCCTACGAATCAGGGCTCCCATTCGAGGGCGTCATACAAAGCCTGCTCGACGCCTGCCACAAGGAAGGGATGGAAGGGCCTATAGACATGGGCTTTTTCCGGTCGTTCAAGAAGGTAAGGGACAGGATATGCTACAGCCTGATCGATAAGGCGAGGAACAGTGAGCTGCTGGAGGACATACCATATATTGAATTCCTGGACCTGGCCATCTGCTTTTACTATTCCTATCACAGGGACAAGGTAGGGGATGGAAGGGTCCTCATACATAATTCGCATATGGAGCTCTGGGACACATGCACCGCAGAGCTGTTCGGACTGGCGAAGCGCAACACCAAAAGGCTCTTCCCATGGGTATGCCGCCCTCTGACGGAAACCCTGAAGGGCCTGGCAGGAACGGACGGGAAGGCCGTAGGGGAAGGCGGGCCATTCCTGCAGGAGGTGCCGCTGAAGGTCCTGAGCAATAAGAAGAGGTCGCAGGGCGCCGTCTGCCTGCTCTATCCGGGCGTGCTGGACGACCTGGCGCAAAAGGAAGGGCACGATTTATACATCATCCCGAGCTCCGTCCACGAAGTGATCCTGCTGCCGGCCACTGGCAGGGAGCCAGATGCTGCAGCATTGAAGGAGATGATAAAAGAGGTGAACCGCACACAGGTCCCTCCAGAAGAAGTCCTCTCCGACAGCCTCTACCGCTACGATGCCCGCAACGGGAGGGTCAAGATAGTCTGAGGGAATCCCGGCTTACGTAATGACAGTGCCATCCTGTGACGAATCCTTTGGCAGTCAAGGAAGGAGGCAGCTGTCTCCCGGGAGGCGGCATTTCCAGAAAAAGCCAGCCGCAACCAATGGCGGGGCACATCGGTCCTCTACGGAATCCCACGCCGTAAAGAATAGCCCCACTTGGCACGTAATGAAAGAGGTTGCTGAATTCAAGGGGCTGTCGGAAAAAAGCTACATCCCCACAATATATGCTGCAATGCATTGGGGCTAATACCATATAATGTATGCGGATGTTGTTTCTTGCCCCCCTTTTTGTGACAAAATAGAAAGGATGTGCAATCGGAAAAACGAAGACGGACGATGGTTGTAAAAAGGGAGGAATATTGTTATAATGAAAATGAAAAGAGAAAGGATTGTGCAATGAGCGATACGAAGATACAATGGCATCCCGGCTTTGTGGCTGCAATAGATTTAGAGTTCAGGGAGAACAGGGACGACCTCATTTATGAGAAGGAATACAATCTGAGCACGAAGCCTTTGGAGATTGACCTTCTGGTGATCAAGAAGGAACCGGATGTCCAGATAAGCAATGAGATAGGGAAGCTGTTCAGGGGACATAATGTTGTGGAGTACAAGTCTCCGGAAGACCATCTTGATATTGACGTCTTTTATAAGACGGGGGCGTATGGAAGCCTGTATAAATCTTTTGGGGAGACAGTGGACGAACGGGCGGCGGATGACATCACCATAACCATCATCCGTGACGCAAAGCCGGAGGGGCTATTCCGATATTTTAAGGAGCACGGCATCAGGATGACGAATCCGTATCAGAGCGAACAGGCAGGTTGTGGAAGAACTGAGAGGAGGAGACAAGATGTGCAAGGCATTGTTGGAGATTATGGAGCCGGAGATTGACAAAATAATTGGCGAGATTCGTGCAGATGATGCCCATAATTCGATCATCCGTGCTGTAAAAAGCTTCCGGGATTTAGGTGTCGATGATGAAAGAATCAAGGGGCTGCTTGTGAAGAACTATGAGCTTTCGCCTAATGATGCGGCGACATACCTGTAGATGGAAAGGGGGAAGGTACCACTATCCAGAAAAGAGGGGTAAGGCCATATGTCGGTTAATGCAGCTTAAGAGAAGACAGTTACCAAAAAGCATCATGATAATCAGTCATAAGACAAACAGGACGAGGAGCATCCCAGTGTAAGCCGGATGCTCCTTCTTTTGCTTCAGGAGGGCCCGCTGCTGGGCTCTCCTTTTTTGCTGCCCAGATAGGAGGCACATGAGCGCTGCCTGTATCTCCTTGATAGAATGGCGGACGCACGGAGCCGTGCAGCCTAGCTATGAAAATACAAAACCAGCGCAGAAAGAAGGAGAAGATGAGGATAGAAGAGTTCACAGAGAAAGTGCGTGACGCGGTGGAGAAGGAACTGGGAAATGGTTACAGGGTAGAGGCTAAGGAGGTGAGGAAGAACAATGGGGTGATCCTGCATGGGCTGATGGTCCTGGAAGAGGGTCAGAACGTGGCGCCCACGATATATCTGGACACGTTCCTTGAGGCATATGAGTCCGGGGCTACATTCATGTCGGTCCTCAACCGGCTGCTGGACATCTGCCGGATGGAGGCGGAGAAGAAGGGCATAGACATGGAATTCTTCCGATTGTTCGAGGAAGTGAGGGACAGGATATGCTACCGCCTGATCAGGAAGGAGGGGAACGAGGGCCTGCTGGAGGACATGCCATATATCGGGGTCCTGGATCTGGCCATCTGCTTCTATTACGCCTACCATAGTGAAGCATTGGGGGATGGGACGGTACTCATCCATAACTCGCATATGGAACTATGGGGCACCTGCACAGCAGAGCTGTTCGGGCTGGCGAAGCGCAACACGAAGAGGCTCTTCCCATGGACGTGCCAATCCATGGTAGAGGTGCTGCGCGAGATGGCGGGACAGGATGCCGAAACGGAGGACGCGGCAGGGCAGGATGCATTCCTGCAGGAGGCGCAGATGAAGGTCCTGAGCAATACCAGGAGGATAGATGGGGCTGTGTGCATCCTATATCCGGGAGTGCTCGAGAGCCTGGCCCGTGAGGAGGGGCATGACCTCTACATCCTCCCGAGCTCCATGCATGAGGTGATCCTGCTGCCGGATACCGGCGCACCATCAGCCGAGGAACTGAAGAGGATGGTCAGGGAGGTGAACGACACGCAGGTGGCTCCGGAAGAGGTGCTGTCATACAGCCTCTACCGTTACCGCCGCACGGATGGGCGGGTCACGATAGTATGAAGGCCATGAAAGGATACGGGGAGATATCAAGGGACAGGATCGGACAGACAGGAGAAAGAGGAGGAGGCACGATGTCAGAGAAGATGATGGAGAACAACAGGGTGCAGGTGATGGGAGAGATTGTCTCGAGGCTCAGCTACAGCCATGAGATATATGGAGCGGTTCTATATGATGGACATCTCAGTGTGCCGCACCAGCGGGACGAAGGACTACATACCGATCATGGTCTCGGAGAGGCTGATGGATGTCACAGGGGACCATATCGGAAAGCTGATATGCGTAGAGGGGCAGTTCCGCTCCTACAACCGCCACGAGGAGAGGAGGAACCGGCTGGTGCTCTCCGTATTCGCGAGGGAGGCCGGCTTTGTGGATGGGATCGGGATGGAAGGAGGGGGGAGACGAACCAGGTCTTCCTGGACGGCTATATATGCAAGGAGCCGACCTACCGGAAGACGCCCCTCGGGAGGGAGATAGCGGATGTGCTGCTCGCAGTGAACCGCCCTTATGGGAAATCCGACTACATACCCTGCATCTGCTGGGGGAGGAACGCGAGGCTGGCGTCCCGGCTCAATGTGGGGGACGAGGTGATGGTGGCGGGCAGGATACAGAGCCGCGGGTACATGAAGAAGCTGTCAGAGACCGAGGCAGAGGAGCGCGTGGCATATGAGGTGTCCGTCAGCATGATGGAGACGGTCGGGTGTGCCGGAGAGTGACGGCACCGATGGGGCTTGCAGCCAGGCTTCCGGCTGGGCCAGGAGGATGGAAGTGACGGGACATGGAAGCTGTTCCTTCCGACCACGGCGGTGGCGGAGGAAGGCTGAGGCGACCGTCAGAGACCAAGGATGGCCGTAGAAGACAGGAAAAGGAGATCCGTATGGTTAGGGACGCAGGAGGGCCGAAGACGACCGTCCGGGATTAGAGACGACCGTAGATGGCCGTAGAAGATGACAGGGAGATCCGTACGTCCGACGGAGGAAAGCCGAAGACGACCGTCTGGGATTAAAGATGACCGTAGGCGGCCATAGAAGACAGGACAGAGAGCCCCGTACGGCTGGAGCGGATGCCGGCTATCGGAGGCCATGGAGGACATCTGGGACTGAGAGGAGGAAAAGGCACATGACAAAGATGGAAGTGATGGAGATGCTTGACGAAATGGAGGAAGAGACGACCAGGAGCGTCGGGTTCATAGCCGGGTTCGTGACGGAGACGTTCGTCATCCACATGATCAGGAGGAAGAAGGCGCAGGTAGGGGCGAAGGAAGAGGGCTGGGCAAATGACGGCCCGGCCGCCTGCAGAAGGGAAGACGGCTTAGGGAAGGGCGGGGCGCACTGGCCTGCCAAGGGGGACCGGGAGCATGGCACCAGGGACGGCAGCCAGGGGAAGGAGGCTGCATGCCCCATAGAGGACCCGGAAGGATATGACGACCTGTTCCTGTATGTCCCGGAGGCGAGGCAGGCCATCCGGATCGCTGAAGGGAGCGGGGACAACCTCCACCAGGAGGACATCGAGGACGGATACGTGGACTACATCTATTATGAGCAGCATGGGATCGGGGCAGGCATGCCGATAGTGGACGGAGGGCAGGTCCTGCTGGAGGAGCGGCTGAGGGACAGGTACGAGTGCCTGGCCGGCTGCATCCCGGACGTGCTGGACATGGCGTACGGGAACAGCAGGCTGGGCTACATGATCCTATAGGGATTGGCGAAGGAGGGATATCATGGTAAGGCTGGACGATGGGAGGTACATCATAGGGTTCGACAACGGCTACCAGTTCGGCAAGACGGCGCGCTCCCTGTTCGACAACGGGGTGCATGCCATGGGGAAGGTGGAGCCGTCTGTCATGGAGCACACCTTGAAGCACAGAAGAGGAGGTTCTACAAGGTCGGCGAGGGAAGGGCCGCCATCACGGAGGACAAGGTCTCCGACGAGGACGCGAGGCTGCTGACGATGGCGGCGGTGGCGAAGGAGCTCTCGGTGGAGGGAATCAGGAAAGCCAGGATCGTCCTTGCGGTAGGGCTGCCGTTCTCTGACTACGGCAGGGAGAAGGGGCAGCTCCTGGAATATTATGGACAGGAGCCGGTATTGCGGTTCGAGTTCGAAGGGACGCGGTACGATGTGGAGATATGCCGCACGCTCGTGTTCCCGCAGTGCTATTCCGCAGTCGCCCCGCGCCTTGGGAACATGAAGGGGGACTACCTGGTGGTGGACGTCGGGAGCAAGACGACGGACGTGGTCTATCTGGAGGAAGGGATCCCGGTGGAGCGCAGGTGCGTGACGATCGAAAGGGCGATGGTGAAGTGGATGCGGCAGATTCAGGGGAGCCTGCAGGTGCAGCAGGGGAAGGACGTCCCGGAGGGCGAGATACTGAAGGCCGTCCTGAAGAAGGAGGGCTTCCTCCCGAGGGCATGTGCCGGCCTGGTGCGGAAGGGCATCAGGGAGCAGGTGCACATGCTGGAGCTGGAACTGGAGGAGCGGGGATACAGGCTGGACTATATGAACGTCATCTATGTCGGGGGAGGCGCGGCCGCGGTGAGGAACTTCACCGAGCACAGGCCGAATGTCGCCTACGACTGTGACATCCACGCCAATGCAAAGGGATACGAGTTCCTCGCGCATCAGATACTGAAGAGGCAGGGGGAGGCATGATGTCGGATGAAAGGGTCGTCACGCTCCGGTTCCAGGAACAGAGGGCGATGGACATGGAGCTGTACCGGAGGCTGGAGGACGGGAAGAAGGAGACGGGCCTGTCGATGCCTGCGTATGTGAAGGGCCTCCTCCGGCAGCATTTCAAGAGCGCAGAGAGGGCCGGGACGGACGTGGGGGTGGAGGCATGCATGGAACGGATACGGGAGATCGTGCATGGGGAGCTTGCCTGTCAGGGCGCCGTCCTTGCCGGGACGCTGGAAAAGATAGCGGAAGGGTTCCCGGAAAGGATGAAGAATGCAGCGCAGACAGGCGGGCCGCCGGAAAGCGGCGAGGCCCTTCCAGGGTACAGTGACAGCTTCCCGGAGGGATTCGATAGCGTCCTGGAAAGGTTCATGTAAAAGCGGCTAGGGCATGCCGGAGCAGGGCATGTCCATTTTTGTATCATGTGGGAGGGATCTGCTGCAAAAATTTAGCAGGGCACAGCCCTTCGGTGCAGATTTGCAGCAGAATCCCCTCCTTATTAGAGTGATCTGCTACAAAAATTTAGCAGATCACATTGTTGATGGGATTTAAAGGAGGCAGAAAGTATGGAAATGCAGAAAGTTATAGAACAGGCAGAACAGAATATCGGACAGGCTCTTAAAGATTACGGAAGGCACACAGGCCAGGTCGGAGTGCTTGATGACGTGTCGGACAGGTTCATCTGCCAGCTTGCGAAGGACAGCTCCTGGGCCAAGCAGGAGCTTCGTAAGCTCTTCAGCAGGTCTCCGGTATGGGACGAAAGGATCGATGCACTGGTCATCAACGGGACGAGGACGCACAATCCGGATTATGACAGGATAAGGGACCTGGGGAACGAGATCATGGAGCCGCTGATCGGCTTTGGAAGAGAGATAGATTCGGACAAGGAAACCCAGATATTGAGCGCTATCGATTTCTTCGCCTCTCCTGATACGGACACGGGCATCAAGGCGCGCGGTGTCTCGGCGATTAACAAGCTTGCGCCGGCAGCCTATGCCCCGACCAGGAAACCGAGCCGGGTGTTCAGGTCGCTCTGCGCGGCGCTTGGTGTAGCTGACGAGACCGCGGGCAGTGATTTCCAGAGGCTCTATGCGCAGTTCGCTGATGAGCTGTCCGCGAAGAAGATCAGCTTCAAGCTGTACGTCTCAATCAACCCCGCCCACTTCCTGACGATGAGCAATCCGAAGGGGGACCGCAGGGGCATGACGCTGACGAGCTGCCACTCGTTCAATTCCACGGAATACCGGTATAACAGCGGCTGCATCGGCTATGCAAGGGACGAAGTGAGCTTCATCGTGTTCACAGTAGACGGTCCAGGCAGCCCTGAGTCCCTGAACAACCGTAAGACGACGCGCCAGGTCTTCGCATATAGGCCCGGAAACGGCCTGCTGCTGCAGAGCAGGATGTACAACACTTCGGGCGGGACGCGCGGCGCACAGGCGGATTCGAAGCTGTACCGGGACCTGGTCCAGCGCGAGATCTCCATGCTCGAAGGGGCCCCGAACCTGTGGAGGACGTATCCGTACTGTGGAGGGCATGAAGACACTGTCGATACTGATGATGGCTTCGGGGGATACCGTGATTGGGAGTATCCGGAATTTGATGGGAAGGTGAGCATCCGCGCGGGCCATGAAGGGGACTGGGAGGCCCTGAGGGTCGGGGCTCCCGGGCTGTGCATCTGCTGTGGGGCGGAAACGGGATCTGAGGGCTGGCTCTACTGCGGAGATGGGGAAAAAGGGATCTGCAGTGAATGCGGCCATGCCTGCGGCAACTGCCATGATTATGTCGGAGAGACGTTCCCTGTGTACAACGGTGAAGGGGATATGGTCTATGTCTGTGAGGGCTGCCGGGACAGGTATTTCACCAGATGCGGCGACTGTGAGGACTACTACCCGAATGGCCAGGTGAGGTCCGTGGAGGGTGACTACGTCTGTAGCGGCTGCCTGGCTGAGGGCTATTTCTGCTGTGAGGAATGCGGGGAATACCACCATGATGGCTGCCGGTTCTCCGTGACGGACGGGCATGGCGAGGGAATCGAAGTCTGTGGCAGCTGCCGGGACAGGTGCTATACGCAGTGCGCTGGATGCGGAGGGTATTTCCACGATGACACCGTCCATATGGCCTATGGCCGGAACGGCCATATGATATGGGTGTGCGGTGCGTGCCTCGAACAGTACCAGGAATGCCCGTCATGTGGGGAGCATGTCACTGTCGGCTTAGAGAGAGGAGAGGCCTGTCCGTTGTGCGGAGCAGCCTTTGGAAAGGAGGAGGTACCAGCATGAAAGCATTGGATGATTTCTTAAGACCGACACAGAAGGAGCTCTTCATGGAGCTAGACAAAATGTATAAGGGCCATGCGACCGTCTGCAAGGATAAATATATCCTTGTCCGCGGGGAGGCCCCGGCCATGCTCCTGGCCCACCTCGATACAGTCCACAGGAGCCCCGTCCGGCAGATATGCAGGACGCAGGATGGAGGTATCTGGATGTCGCCGCAGGGCATCGGCGGGGACGACCGCTGCGGCGTCTACGCCCTGGTGACGGCTTACAGGAAGTCCGAGGTAAAGCCCTGGCTCCTGTTCACCTGTGATGAGGAGACCGGCGGCGTTGGGGCGCATAAGTTCAGTGATATGCACAGGAAGGGCAGGCTGCCCAAGGGACTGGATGGCCTGAAGATCCTGGTGGAGCTTGACCGCAGAGGGAAGGACGATGCCGTCTATTACGGCTGCGACAACCCGGAGTTCGAGGATTATATCACCAGCAAGGGTTTCAATACGGAGTGGGGGTCATTCAGCGATATCTCTGTCATCGCACCGGAACTTGGGGTTGCCGCCGTCAACCTCTCGTCCGGCTACTACAATGCGCATACCCAGCACGAATACATCAACAAGAAGCAGCTCGACACGGCCGTGAGGAAAGTGGCTGAGATAGTGGCCGATGCCGCAGAGCCCGGGTTCCCCAAATACGAATACATCGAAAGAAGAAGGCCCTCCAGGCATGAAAGCCATAGGGGCTGGTTGGATGACGTGGTGGCAGCAGGCGGGAAAGCCCTGTCAGAAGAAAGGTTCCTAGATACCGTTCCGAAAGAAATCAGGGATTGTTATGAGGCGCTGCTGGATTATTACACGGTCGGAGAGCTTGAAAGCCTCCGGGCCGAGAACGGCGATAAGGCCATCCCGATGATGTGCGAGGCAGAGCTCGGCTTCAGTTATAGTAAATACAGGAAAGATGGTGGGAAAGCATGGAGAGGAGGCGACAGAGGGTGAACAGGACCGGTATCAGGGAGTCAGGCTGCTCCCTGATGGATTCCGGGAATCTTTACAGGATGGAAGATATCTGGAGGAAGATCTGGAAGAGGGGATGCTGCCAGAGCCGCCTGGATCGTGGCTGGTGGCGTGGATGCAGCGGTTATGGTCTGTACGGCTGGGAAAGGAGGGGCATAGATGGGGTCAGAGAAAGATGTGAGATTTCAATCAGGCTTGTTGTGGCGGGATGGATACCATGCAGCTGCCCGGATTATTGAAGTCCTGCAGGGCACAGTCAGCAGGGAAGCTGAACTGGAATACCTGAAAGAGTTCGCCCGGCAAAGCTGCTTTGACGACGAACTCAGCAGGGATCACCTGCGCTGCCTGTGGACGGCCTATTGCTTCCACCATAATCTGGATGTGGATACGGCGAGGTATGACAATGACCTGCTCGGAGTGTGGAACGTGATGCTTGAGGAAGAACCCAAAACGGCAGATTGGAGCAGCCATGATGAATTCGACAGTTTCATGTGCCGGTATCTTGTGTAAGGGGATAATGGGGAAGTGAAGAAGGAAACCAATCGTCGGAGCAGTGGGCCTGGTTCACCGAGATGATTTGGAGGAGCATGACCAGCTGGTAAAAATAATCTATGATTATCTATCATATTCCGTCAGGACATAGGTGATGGACTTCCGAGGGGAAGTATGGTGGACAATGAGGGGCATTCCTAGGCTTTGGGATGCCTCCCGTCTATCATGGAAGGCAGCGGGAGGATGGCAGGATGTCTTGTTGGGGGAAATGAGTCTAAAATACAGCATTGTCTATTTTTTCTAAGATACACGAAGGTTTTGGGGTATTGGCTGGCCGACAATAGAAAATGTTGTTTTATTGAAAGCGACGGCTTGTTGATAAAGAGTTTGTAAGCTATAATAATGGAAGCTGTTGGAATTCAAGGACTTGACATGGAGATAATCAGCCAGGTGGAACGTAAGCGGATAGTCATTGACAATGCAGATATATTGCTGGATGACGATACAAGGAAGCATATTTCATTGGATGGCAAGAACCAGTACCTGATCATCGGCAGGAATCCGGGGAATCTGTTTGCCGCTAAGGAGAACCTGTTCGAGCTGGTGAGCAGCAAGGCCGGGGAGCAGACGGTATTCAGCATAAGGCCTTATCTGTGATGCCCTAAGGTGGAGTTTGGCAGGATTGTAGGCTGTTTAAATGGCAATGACGGATGTTTTTCCATATAGGGATAGGGGTGATAAAAATCAAAAAGGGACTTAGGGTATACAGTTCAAAGAAAATCGTCCTGACGGAACAGGAAAAAGAAGAGCTTGAACAGAGGATCCAGAAGCAGGTGGAAAAGTATGGGAGGGACTTGAAGTGCGGAGGAATCGATGAAAGAGGTAATTTTACACGCCTGCATGATAGAAATGAAAGCTATTGAATGCAGCAGGCGTTAAGCGCTTATTTTTTAGATATGGGAAAGCTCAGGCGGTATCGCATTGATTATGGAGGACGCAGCTTCATGGATTCAATAGCTGGCTGCCACAGCTTCTATAGGTTATAATAGATGAAAGGCCGTCCGGAATCATTTGGATATTGCAAGAATGAAGGCTTGAAGGCATTGTGGTGGCAGAAGTGCTGAGGAAAATCCTTTTAAGGAGACATTTTCATAAAGAAGATGCCGTATAAAGAAACAGGCTCACTATTGGAACTGGTTACAGGAAATGGAAATCGGATAACAGAGAATAGAGAGAAAGGTGATACAGTCCGTGAGTGGTCTGTCAGATGACGATCTGGGTTTTCTGCTTGATATGATACTTCGCTGATACCCTATTACGAAGAGCCGTTTATCATATCGGTATGACTTATATGGAAAAAATGACATGAGGCCGCTGGACAATACAGCGGCCTGTTTCAGATTCTTTTCAGGACAGATTGCTTTGCGACAGGATATATTCTTTCAGGGCCTCTTTGGGAATCTTCCACACTCTTCCAATACGGAAACCTTTCAGCTCCTTCTTTTCCAACAGCTCATATACCCGGTTCTTCCCGATGCAGAGGGCTTCCGCTGCATCATATACGCTTAAGATGTCCAGATATTGCTCCAGCATTGTTGCCTGTGCCTCCTTTTTATTTTTTTATTAATTTGTTAATGATCTGAATACTTACATGTAAAGAGCATAACAAAATTCAAAAAAATAAAAAGAAAGCGAGATAAGGCTAATGAAAGTACATGTAAGCATAGATGAAGTTCCATACAACAGGAAGCCGGATAAAAGCGGAATCGGCAAGATGAAGTACAGGGTAGCGAGAAACTGGAAGCAGCTGGAACTGGCAGAGCTGGCAGACATGAACGGCAACAGGGGGCATACGATAGTCCCGGCGCATCTGGAAGGAGGCATATCTGCAAAAGACTGTGTGGCGATGCAGGTATTCGCCCTTGATTTTGACCATGGCTGCAGTTTTGCCGACATCAAGTGCAGGTGCGATGAGATGGGGATCAAAATGGCATATGCATACCATACTTTCAGCTCTTCCGAAGCAGAAGAGAAGTTCAGGGTGGTCTTTGTGCTGGAAGAACTGCTGGAAGATAGGTTCGTAATCAATATGCTCCTTCATATATTCCAGTGTATTTTCCCAGACTGTGACCGGAGCTGCAAGAACATGGACAGGATGTTCTTTGGAGGGAAGGAAGTAATCTACTTCGATGGAGAAGCACGTTTGGCTTTGGTGCAGCTGCTTAGTCCTTTACTGGAGTCCTTTGACATAGGGAAGCATTATAGTGAAAATATGAAAAGGTTCGCAAGGAAAATGGATATCCTGTTGGTAGATGGGCATCTTGCGATGGGAAGACTGGAAGACAGGGATGCTATTTTAGGGGGAAATATGGATTCTGCTATTATACATAAAATAGGAGAATCCATGAAATCCCCATTTTTTGTGGCGGAAGGCTACCTGCACCAAAGCCCTACGTGCAAAGGGAAAGAAATGAAGAAGATAGATATAGGGACCGGAAGGACCAGCTGCCAGCTCTATGATGACTTCAAGGAAGGGAAGGATATTGGGCATGAAGCAAAGTTTGCCATCATCACCAACTTCCTGCATATCAATGGCGGGAAAAAGGATTTCCTTGATACGATAGGAGCGTTCTATGGGGACGAGGACCGTGACAGATGGGGGAGCCAGATAAAGTACATGAAAGGGTACTATCCAAAGAGGTGCTCGTGTGACTTCTGTCCCTATTATGGAAGGTGCGAGAACATAGGGACGATTGTGGGCACTTTAGCGATGGACAAGAAGATATATCAGGAGGAGAAGGAATATGTCTCAATCCATGAGGCGGAATGCTGCCTGGAAGAGAACATAGAGAGCGCGTTCCAAAGCGACCAGGAAGGAATCCATCTGATAACTGCGCAGACAGGGCTCGGAAAGACGGGCGCATATATAAAACTGATCATAGACAATCCAGACAGGAAGTTCCTGATTGCGCTCCCGACGAACAAGCTGAAGGAGGAGGTATACCAAAAAAGGCTGGCATGCATACCGGAAGAGGAGAAGTTCATGACCGTAAGCATACATGGGAACGCATTCTTCCCGCCGGAGATACAGGTCCAGATCAGCAAGGCGCATGCCTGCGGGATACATGACATGACAGCGAAGATCGTTGCGGAATACTATGAGGAGGTGAAGGGCAATCCTGACAAAAGGGCAGTGGCGGAGGAATGCAAGAGGGTCCTGAAAGGCATGGCAGCCATTCAGGAGGAGAGGGTAATCGTGACGACACATGCATATTTTCTGCAGATGCCGGAGGCGTTCCTGAAAAGATATACAGTCATCATAGATGAGGACATCCTACAGCTCCAGGCGTTCAGCAGGATGAACAGCATCAGCCTGGAATGCCTGGACGAACTGGCAGGGATGGGGTTCTCTGTCTACTCCCGCCTGGCATCCGAACTGGTGGATTCCGAAGAGGGCGAATATGGACGGCTGAGGGCCGTCGGCATCAGTGAGCCTTTATCTGAGAACCAGCTGGAGGCTCTGGAATGCTTTGGTACAGATGACAACATAAACGATCTTGTACATGCCGGCTCATATGTACGGATGAAGGACAGGGAGACTGGAAGGGATTCCATCAAGTATTTCTGTCCATTGAAGCTTCCTCCGATGAAATACATCATCCTGTCTGCCACTTTGAACCATGATGTCTACCGGGAATATTTTCGGGGGAAGATGGAGGTGTACCGTTACCGGGAAAAGAAAGCGGCGTACAAAGGAAAGCTGCGGCAATATACATACCACTCTTTGGGGCGGAGAGACCTGTCAGAAAAACTGCAGGTCTTTTCTTATGTAAGGGATATGGCCAGGAAGCAGAACCTGGAAATAATCACTTTCAAGATGTTTGAGGACAGGGGAGATGTCGGGAGGCTGAATTCGGCAGGCATCCATTTCGGCAACAGCACAGGGCTCAACAGCCTGGGAGGCAAGGACCTGGCCGTGGTCGGGACGCCGTACAGCGTAGACGAGAATTACAAGCTGATTGCCTGCTACCTTGGGGCTGACGTGAACCAGAGGGAGGATAGGAGGCCGCGCTTCAGGCGGGTGGAGTATAATGGGAGCAGCTTCCTGATAACCACATATAAGAACCCTCTGCTGCAGAAGATTCAGCTGTACTCCCTTGAAAGCGAACTGGAGCAGTGCGTGGGGAGGGCCAGGCTCCTCAGGAATGACTGCAATGTCTATGTCTTCTCCGCCTTTCCATGTGAACAGGCGGAGCTGCATACCAGGGACTATCTTGACTGCTGAGGAAGTCATTCCGCTTCGGAGTCATCTGCCGACATGAACAGCTCACCGGCAGGAACATCAAGAGCCGCACAGATTTTAGCGATGGCCTCGAACCTGATCCTGGAGCTTTCGTTATGGATGAGCTTCCTGAAGCTGCGGTAGTCCGTCATTCCGGTCTGCCGGAAGAGCCAGTCTTCCGTCTTGCCGCGCTCTTCCAATATCTCTGTTACACGTAACCTTACCATATCAAGTGCCTCCCGATTATGGAATAGCGGCCATGGGAATATCATGTGATTATCTGATGGCCTGGATATATTATACATATCCGTTTGGACGCTTCGTGTCCAATAGGAGAGATTTGTTTATTATTTTTTAGGACATGGAAACGGGAAGGCCAGGGACATAGATTTTTGAAAGAAGACAAAGCGGGAAAGGGATTTTTAAGGGTACCAAAAAAGGACAGATGAAACCAGGACGATAGCATAACCGATATAAGAAAAGTGATTACGGCTGCCAGCCCTTGCCATGCTCATTGCTCGGCTTCTTCTATCTGCTTGAACAGATCTCCCACCGGCACCTCCAATATACGGCTGAGCCGATCCAGAATCTCGAACCGGATGCTGGAAGTCTGATTGCTGATGATGTTGTTGAAGTTCCGGTAACTGAGCATGTCCATCCGTTTGTACAACCAATATTTTGTGTGTCCCTGCTCTTCAAGTATCTCTATGATGCGCAACTGTACCATGTGATGATGCCTCCTGTTTCTATTATAATGCATATCTTTTTTAAAGATAATTTATGTTTTTATAAATATATGATTGAATATCATATGTAAACATAATATAATTGAAAAGAGGAGAGAGGATTCAAAAAAGAAACCAGGGAGGAAAGAAATATTTTAGATTGGACATATCGTGTCCAAATCGAAATGTATAATGGACCTGAAGACAATCCAGTTTGTTTTCAGGCTCAGCCATAAGCTGACAGGAAGGAGGTAGGGATGGATGTTCTTGGATGTCCTGCAGGAGAGGAACAAGGAGATGTTCCTGAAGGCATGCGTAAGTGCTGCTGCGCCGGATAGGTGCCTTACTGAAAAAGAAAAGGAAGCATTAAAGGTGTGCTGTAGGAGATTGGGGGTTGCTGAGCACATTCCGCAGAGCAGCGATGATGCTGCAGGGATTATAGCAAGGATGGCGGCACAGGCGGATGTTCCGGAAAGAAGAGCCATGGCATTGGGAATCCTGGCCTTTGTCCGGATTGGCGGATGCACGGATGGGAAAAGCGGGCTCATTGATGGACTGGCTGAGGGATTGGAGATTGGGAAAGATACGGCATACAGGCTGGACTTTCTGCTGGAACTCTGTGCCTCTGCATCCAGGGAGATGAGGCGCACCGTATTTGGATGAGGCATCACATAGAGGCAGATGAAGCGGGGTGAATCAGTTCCATAAGCTGCGAGGACTTGCAGATGGAAAAAGGGCATAAAAAATAAGCCTGAGCGCAGATCAGGCCCTGGAAGAGGGGCCTTGGAGCTGCACTAGCTAGGACGATGCTGCAGGCCGCGGATGACTGCCAGGATTGTATCAAGCTGGACTTCGTCCAATTTCTGCAGTTCAGCAGCAATCTGCGCGACCTTGATAGGAGATGGGCTGTCCTCGTCAAAAAATTCCTTTGGGGAGATCTGTAGGTATTCGCAGATGTAGAAGAATGCCTGTAGGGAAGGGAACGTCTTGCCGTTCTCGATCCGGTTGATGTAGCTCTCGTTCTGGCCAAGGGCAAGGCTCATCTCCCTGGCGGAGACGCCTTTCTGCTCCCGCAAGGAAGCGAGCCTCTTGATAAAGGAATCCTCAAACATGATATCATCACCTCGTATATGGGATTATATATTATGGCTTGGGCAAAATGCATGGTATGGGATGAAAGATGATATTTATTATCATATAATATGTTGACATAGGATATAAAAAATCCTAAAATAAGTGTGGGTGGATTTTGTCAGAAAAGTGGGAATTGTGGGACCAAGAAGAATGGGAAATCTGACAGAAAGGGGAAGAAGGTTTGGAGGAGATGCAGATTGGTAAGAGCAACCGTGTCCTGTTCCTCTATTCGCGGCTCATGCATGGACAGATGCTGCGGAAGGATGAGCTTGCGGCGGAATTCGGTGTCTCAGAAAAGAGCATCCAGAGGGATTTGGAAGCAATCAGGGACTTCCTTGACAGGAAGATGGCCGAGGAAGGGTTCGGGAGCAGATTGGTCTATGACTATCAAGAGAGGGCCTATTGCCTGGAGCAGGACAACGGGATGAACCTGTCGAACGAGGAGATACTGGCCATCAGCAAGATACTGCTGGAGAGCCGAGCTTTCACGAGACGGGAGATGGAGGACATCCTTGACAAGCTGGTGGTGAACTGCGTTCCGAAGGAGAACCGCAGGCTGGTCAACGATATGCTGCTGAATGAAAGGCATCATTACGTGGAGCTGCAGCACCGTAGGCCATTCATGGACAAGCTGATGCCGCTTGGGAATGCTATCAGGGAGAACCGTGTCATACGGATAAAGTATGGGAAGCTGAAAGGGAAGGAGACGGTAGAGCGCAGGCTGGAACCGCTGGCGATTTTGTTTTCGGAATACTATTTCTATCTTGTGGGCTTCATTGAGGGGATTGATAAGGAGAAGGCTTTCGAGAATGCGGATGACCCTTTTCCTACCATATATAGGATTGACCGGATTGAGGAACTGGAAATTCTGGATGAGCGCTTTAATATACCATACAGGAACCGTTTTGAGGAAGGTGAGTTCAGGAAACGGATTCAGTTCATGTTCGGTGGAAGGTTACGGAAGGTGAGGTTCAAGTATTCCGGGGAATCTGTGGAGGCGGTTCTGGATAGATTGCCTACTGCGAAAGTGGTTGGGGAGGAAGACGGGGCTTACATAGTAGAGGCGGAAGTGTTTGGGAAAGGGATTGACATGTGGGTGCGGAGCCAGGGGGAGATGGTTTCGGATTATAAAACAATATAAAGGGATATAGTGAAATGAAAGAAAAGGGAGAGGGGAAAGATGAGAAATTCTATGAAAATGGAAGAATAAAATCAGGGGGATATGTAAAAAAGTATTGGGATTCTTTGAGTAGTTTTTAAATTTACTATAAAAGTTCCTATACTACTACCGCAGCGAAATATTTTGCGTTTCCTACGTGCAAAAACAGAGACAGCTGTGCGCCAAAATGAGCTTCTCTTGCTCATTTTGCGTACATCAGCTAAACACACAGACTTTTATGTATGGTGGTACGGCTGGTTGCATGAGAGTTTAGGAAAAGAAGAAGTTATGTAAATGCTACACATATAAACTTAGGGAGGTTTTCATGACGAAAGTATATCTTAAATATAATCCGTATACGGTTGAATCTGATATTAAGATTGATGGGGTTCCTGTACAGGTGCCAAGTAAACTTGCAGACCTCAAAAACGAAAGGTTACAAGTATGGCTTGAAAATTTTATCCCAATTCTTAATGAAACTTGTAATGATGATGAATATGAAATCGAATTCTATGGAACAAGTTTAGATTATAGTGATTTAGCTGCATATGTGAGTGGTTATTGTGAATCGGATTCTGATACGAAGGTAACTATTAAGTTTATACAGGCAAAAGGTTCAGAAGACAGATTTAACGAGTTGATTAATCTGTTCGAGGATATGCAGAGAAATTGTCCTTTTGAAGATCTTACTACTAATCAGATTAAAGAAAATTTTCAGAATGCGATTAGTTCGGAATTTGAGGTAAGTGTTATTGCAACCATGAGTTCTGGGAAGTCTACATTAATTAATTCGCTTCTTGGTAGAGAATTGATGCCTTCCAAAAATGAAGCATGTACTGCTACAATTGCGAAAATTAATGATGTAGATGGGATGGACCATTTTGAAGCCATATATCTTGACAGGGATAAAAGGAAATTGGGTAAATATCCTGACCTTACTCTTGAAAATATGGTGGAAATGAATGACGACCCTGCAACTGCCTACATTAATATTCGCGGTGATATACCCAATATTGATTCGCAGGGGATTCAATTGGTATTGGTTGATACTCCAGGCCCCAACAATTCAAGAACGGAAGATCATAAGAATCATACTTATAGAATTATTAAGGAAAAAAACAAACCGATGGTTCTGTATGTTCTAAATGCCACTCAACTCCGAACCAATGATGACAAGGAGTTGTTGACAGCTGTGTCTGAAGCGATGAAAGTTGGGGGAAAGCAGTCTAAGGACAGGTTCTTATTTGCTGTAAATAAGGTTGATTTATTTGATCCGGATAAAGAATCTGTTCAGGGTGCAATAAAGAGTGTTCAGGAGTATTTGAAAGAATTTGATATTGAAAATCCGAATATTTTTCCGACATCAGCTGAATTAGCCAAACTTATACGCATGAATGAAGGGGGCATGACACTGACTTCTGCTCAAAAGAGAACTCTTAGAGATTATGATTTCTTCATTGATGAGGAGCAGCTTCATCTTTCTGAGCAGGCTACACTCAGTAAGGATAATATGAAGAAAGTGAAAGAACGGCTTCAAGCTGCTAGGGATATTGGGGACGGATATGCTGAGGCTCTTATACATACTGGAGTTCCGGCAATAGAACTTGCCATTGATGAATATTTAAGAAAATATGCATATACGGCAAAGGTCAAGACTGCAGTGGACACCTTTAGAAAAAAGGTTGAAGAAAAGGACATGCATGCAAAGATGATGGCATCTATTCAAAAGGATGAGGAAGCTCGTTCTATTATTAATTCACAGCTTAAAGCAGTTAAAGTTCAGTTGGAAGAAGGTGCGACTGGTATTGAGTTCAAAAAAAAGATTCAGAATCTTGATATGATGAAAGAAGCAGATGCAAGAATACAGATACTTCGAACTAAAATCAATAAAATTGCAAAAAATAGTAGTGGTAAAAAACAAATGACCAGTTTGGAAGTATCTCAGATGATGGGGAATCTGGATAGAAGAATCCGTGAATTACAAAGTGATGTCCGAACTGAACTTGAAAATATCATTGAAGATGTTGTTAATCAGGGGGGTCAGAAAATTATAGCAGAGTATAGTTCACAGATGCATTCGCTTATTTCCAGTGGAGCATTACAAGCGGGCAGCTATTCCGGAGGAAGTGGAATAGAGTTTTTGGAAGAGTCAATTCCTGATGCGCAAGAACTTATTGATCAGTATAAGTATACTGAAGAAGTGGATACAGGTGAAAGAGAGACATATCGGAATGATGCTCATAGATGGTGGGATATTTTGGAGCTCTTTGAGCCCAGAACTATAACAAAAAAGATTTTTGCTGAGGTGGAGATGGTAGATGCGGATAAGGTATATGGAGAATATATCGATCCGATTATTGCGGGCTTTTTTAAGAACCTTGACAATGCTAGAAAAACTGCACAGAAAGAAGCTGAAAAGTTCAAGAAATTTTTCTTAAAAGAGTTGGAGTCACTTGAAGAAGCATTGAAAAAGAAAGTTGAAGAGAATGAAAAACTTACCCGGAACCGCGTAAGTATTGAACAGAAGATTAGAAAAGATCAAAAAAGCATTGAGTGGCTTGATTCATTTATGAAACGTTTGGAAGAAATATTGGCAATATAGAGAGGAAGCGAAAAATGGTAATGAATGAAAATTTCAGAAGGGCGATTGAGAATAAAGATATTGTTTCAATAAGGAGTTTTTTCTACACGATAATTCTTTCTGATCCTGGATTCAAAACAAATAAGTTTGATGAAGCGCTGGCGTTTGTAAAGGACAAAAATATTGAGGGTGTCATTGTGGCGCATGATGAAGAAGAATTATTGCCTGAGGAAAAATGGACAGAGGAATATTTTGACCTTTTGGCATCAAAGTTGCAGGATAATTTTTCTGAAGAGAGGATTGAACAGATTAAGAAAGTTGCCAAGAGATTAAATACAGCAGAAATTCCGAACACAGGGGCTTCAAAGAGAGAGGCTCCGACATATAAAGAGAAATCTGAGAGAAATGAGGAAAATAGGGACAGAACTGCGTCCGTGTGTATGCCTGATGATAAGAAAGTCTTAGCTATTGCAGCGACAGGTGCGATTCTTGCAATTGGATTTGTTGTTAAGGTGATAAGGAGGGCAAGAAAATAATATGGCGATAAGTAAGACGATGGAAGAGGCCGTTGCGACCAAAGACTTGGGGAAAATATACAGTTCCTTTTATACAATTCTATTATCAGATCCTGGTTTTTCCACGGGAAAGTTTGATGAGGCATTTACGTATGTAAAATCAAAGAAGATTCAGGGATTCGTTCAGAGGTTTGATGGAGTTGCTTTTGAAGATGAGAATGAGTGGTCTCAGGAATATTGGGACAGGCTTGCATCAGAATTAATGGATAATTTTTCGCTTGAAAGAATTGATTTTCTTAAAAAAGTAGGGAAAAAAGTTTATCAAGAGGTTCAAACAGGAGCATCAACACAGAATAAGTCGCAGGAACAAAAAAAAACGAAACCTGTCTCATCGAAAAAATATCATCAGAGTCCGGTCAATGGCAAGTTGATAGCAATAGTAACAGGAGTGATTGTCCTTCTGATTATAGTTCTCGTGTTAGTACCATAAAAGAGGATGCAAAGAAACGTGCTAAAGTCAGAAATGCAGAGTTTTTCGATGTCGCAATGAAACGTAACAATTAGGAAAGGGTGTTTTTATGGATAATAATTCATTAGAAGTGAGAAGACAGCAGGAGCTGGAGGCAGCTTTGTTGGAAGCTGATAACATTATCATGAAGAAATATATGAATAATATCAGCAAATATGAAATTAAGGAGATAGATGCAGAATTTGCCGCTACTGAGTTGAATAGTATTTTTCGGCTTAACAGGATTGAAAAGCTCGTATTCAATGCAGATGAAAACAATCTTGAAAAGCTTATGACTGTTTATAATGCGGTCGGGCTTTGTGGGGGAAGCATCGTGAATATAATCGTCAGTGACGGTAAAGCAGTAGAGTACTACATTGGAACAAGGGCAAATGACATTAATGGTGTTGCAACTTGTCAGGATACTTTAGTGAGCGCATTAACTGGAAATTTTCAAGGATCAACAGTATCTTTGCTAAAGAAAGGAAGTATGCAGAAGTGTCTGGAAAAAGTCTTTGGAGAAGATGAAAGAAAAGTTGTTACAGTAGTAGGTGGAATCCCTGGATATAGAAATGAAGAAAACAAGGATAATGAGAAATTTGTACAGGGAATGGAGAGAGTTATTGATTCCATGCATGGCAAGGCATTTGCACTCGTTACTATTTCTGCACCTTTAAATGCTGTACAGATTACAAAGATTAAGGACGGATATGAAAGCTTATATACGCAAATATCACCATTTGCTGAAACACAGCTTTCTTATAATGAATCTGATAGTAATGCCGTTGCCGAAACAATTACTGATGGAATTACTAAAAATGTAGGAACAAGTCTCTCGACAACGATTTCTAATTCTACCACCAGAACAGAAGGGTCAAATACTTCGAAGTCATTTAATGGGTCAATAGGAGTACTGGGAAAATCGACTTCTGAAGGAACAAACTATAGTACTGGTATACAAGAAGGAGAGACGAAAGCGGATTCTAAAAATGAATCTACAGCAGATTCTCATAGTGTTGGAAAAACAGATACATTTACAAATACAAGTGGACGCTCTCTACAGATTAATATTGAAAACAAGGCTGTTAAGAATTTGATGGATAAAATCAGCGATATGATTAAAAGGATTGAAGATTCAGCCGATTTGGGTTTATGGAATACAGCAACATATTGTATTTGTGACGATTCGCAGACAAGCCAAGTTTTAGCGAGTGCTGTTGAAGCGATTTGCAGAGGTGATAAGACGACAGTTGAGTCTTTTGCAGTTGAAACATGGAGCGATACTAGAAAGAACAGACAGGTAAAGGAGTATTTAAAGAAACTTGTTCATCCTGTTGTTCTTGTAAATGGGAATAATGGCGATTTTGAAGTAAATCCAGCCTCGCTGGTTAGCGGGAAGGAGCTTGTTATTGAGGCAGGGTTACCGCAGAAAAGTGTTCCTGGGTTACCAGTAAGTGAGATGGTTGGATTTTCAAGAAATGTTGTCAATGAATTGCCTAATACAGGCAATTCATTAAAACTCGGTAAAATATATCATATGGGTCTTGTAGAAAATGTAGAGGTCGAGCTGGATATCGAAAGCCTCTCTGCGCATACATTGATAACCGGGTCTACGGGTTCAGGTAAATCAAATACTGTCTATCATATGCTGAATGAATTATCGGCAGCAGAAATTAAGTTTTTGGTAGTTGAGCCTGCAAAAGGTGAGTACAAGAATGTATTTGGAAATCATCCTGAGGTGAAGGTATTCAGTACAAATGATAAGTATGCGGAATTGTTCCGAATTAATCCATTTAAGTTTCCTGTATCAGTACATGTGCTTGAACATGTTGACAGGTTGATTGAGATTTTTAATGTATGCTGGCCAATGTATGCCGCTATGCCTGCAGTATTAAAGGATGCAGTGCTGAGTGCATATGAAAGCTGTGGATGGAATTTGGAAGAATCTGAGAATGAATACGGGGAGAATGTGTATCCTACATTTAAGGATCTTCAGAGGGAGTTGGTTGATGTCATTGAACGTTCATCATATTCTGATGAGGTAAAGGGAAATTATATTGGCTCATTAGCTACAAGGGTAAAGTCTTTGACAAATGGAATTAACGGAAAAATTTTTACAAATGTTGATTTTGATTATTCTGTATTGTTTGATAATAATGCGATTATTGATTTAAGCAGAATAGGATCTACGGAAACAAAGTCTTTGATAATGGGCCTGGTGGTCATGGCATTAAATGAGTATCGGATGGATCAGTCTCCTAATGTAATGAATCAGAAACTGAAGCACATTACAGTATTAGAAGAAGCGCATAATCTTCTGAGAAATTCTGCTTTGGCGAGCGGATTATCTGAAAATGGAAATTCTCTTTCTGGTAAATCAGTTGAAATGATTGCCAATTCAATTGCAGAAATGAGAACTTATGGGGAAGGATTCATTATTGTTGACCAGTCCCCCAGTGCAATAGATATTTCAGCGATCAGAAATACAAATACAAAGATAATTATGCGGTTACCGGAGGAATGTGATAGGCAGCAAGCTGGAAAATCTGCTGCATTAAAAGATAAGCAGATTGATGAACTGGCGAAGCTTCATAGAGGTATTGCTGTAGTATATCAGAATAATTGGCTTGATCCTGTATTGTGTGCAATCAGTAAGGCTGATGTTGAAGAAACGCCGTATCTGTATGACGCGGAGGCGGAAAAGAGGAAAACTGATCATACAGATCTTCTCAAGATGCTTATGAAAAACCGCATGGACGAGAAACTGGATTTTAACCTTTTAAGAGTTGAAGAAGATATTGAAAAATCTGGTTTTTCAACAAAAACAAAATTGTTGTTGGAGAGTGTGGTTGCAGACATAAAAAATGGTAGTGAACCGATTTTACTTAAGGAAAACGGGTTCAAGAAGTTATCTGATGTCGTTGTTGACATTTTGGACTGCTCAGAAAAGATCCAGAGATATTCTGAGTTTGGTGACAATTGTGATTTGCTGCAGCAAGAGTTGAATCGAGAGATTGACCGTTCTGCGGTCGAGGTGACAAGGGAACTCCAATTAGCGGTATCGCAGTGTATTGTAAGGCAGATGGTTGAAGCTGACAGCAAACAGGTAGATTTATATGCCAAATGGAGAGAGTTTGCAGTTGAACAGAGAAAGCTGGTGTAGTGTATGGTTGAATTTATGGGAAAAATTGTAGAAGCTACTGCGAATGGGGTTGAAAGGCTCTCGGAGGAGGTAACTGAGATAAAGAGTAAGATTGCAGATTTGGATAAACCTTTGACGGTTAATGATATCGAAGAAATTGCAGACAGAACAGAGCCTGGAAACTTATTGAATATTTTAGATAAACCATTGGCGGAGGAGGCTGTTGAATATGATAAGGATGGCTTTAGAACTCTGACAGAAGAAGAAAAAAAGAACTTCATAAAAACACTGATTGGGCAGATAAAGCGGAAGGAATTCAGGGGTGTAAAATTAATGATGATGGTGTAATTAAATATCCATGTCGAAATGAAGAACTTGCTGGAACAAAAAATCCAATAGGTGTAGAATATGAAAAACGAATAGTTGAAATTGGTGGTTATCAAGTTGAAGTAGTCATGCCTAAGTTTGATTCGGCGTTTGATGTACAATTGCCTGATGAATTGTGCAAAGGAAAAGATAAAGCACAATTTCAGGAATGCAATAGGCAATTATATGATGCTATACAAAATGATTCCGAATTGGTCAAAAAGTTTACCCCAGACCAGATTGATCAGATAAAGGATGGAATGACTAAGGGAACTGCTCCAGAGGGATATACATGGCATCATGATGCTGAAACAGGGAAGATGCAATTAGTAGATTCAGATATACATAATAATTCGAGACATACTGGCGGAAAACCGTTATGGGGTGGCGGAAATGGAAACCGGTAAAGGGAGGAAACAATGGAAATAAAATATATTAAGCCTATACAAGATGAAAATGTTATTGAAAGATTTGCAAATGAAAATGGGATTTCGTTTACGCAAGATTTCAAGGAGTTTTTTATGGTTAATAATGGCGGAAGACCATCTCTTAATACCTGCCTATTAGAGAATGGAGATGAAAAAGTGGTAAATGCTTTTCTGTCATTTAATGAGTGTGATAAAGAAAATATATATAATGCAAGAAGAATTATTGCGGAAATTAATGAAGAATTAATTCCATTTGCCAATGATCCGGGAGGTAATTATTATTGTTTGTTAGAATCCGCTGTGGTTTTCTTTTCACTTGAAGATGAAGAGGTTTACGCCGTTGCAGATTCTTTTGCTATGTTTCTTAAAGGGCTTAAATAATTTGTGGTTTTGCTATGAACAAACCGAGCGAAGTTATGGTAACTACCCTGCAGCTTGCTGCGGGGTAGTTTACTAAAATGAAACTGTATGTGGAGGGAGAGTTATGGTTTATATCATAATAGGGATTGTAGTCCTAGTTGTTGTAATAGGTATTATTGGAGCGGCTGTTTCCTGGATGTGGAAGCACAAAGGAATCGCTTTGGCAATTATTCTTGCTATGGCGGCAGTTGGTTATTTCACAAGAGCTGATAGGCCATTAGCGTTTTTGCCGGTGTGGGGACAAAATATTAAAAATTTCCTTTGGAAGATAACTTATCGCCATACGGTATTTGACACAATCTGGGTCTATTTATTGTTGATTTTAACAGTATTTTTTGTGTCAACAATACTGCAGCGACTATTTTCAAGAAAGATAGTTCGCCTTGGCATTTGTACAATCAGTTCTTTTGCCATCCTTGTGTTGACATTAATAACCAGAAATGATTTTTGGGCATTGGTACTTACATTTGAACTATTAGTAAGTGTATCTGTGCTATGGTCTTTTGTGGTTCTTTCGGTGAGGCATATTGGTTTGGTAAAAGATGTATATGACACATATTATAAGATTGAAATTCCTGTCTTGCAGATGGCAATATTGGATTTAGTTATTATATCTGGTGTTATTCAGATAATTAATGATTTTTTTGATGTTAATATTCAGGTTACGCTTGTCCCTGTAATTTTGTTTTTGGGTTATATTGTAATTGAGATAAAATGGTATTGTTTTATTTTTTCTGGATACAAGCACATTAATCATTTTGTAAAGCAGAAGGGATTGTTTGAATACAGTGATTTTGAAAGGGATGTGAAATTACAATATTTATCAGATGCTGATGAGTATGTATCTTCCGTAATTGATATTATGGCTGTAGGAAAGAAAATATATTTACTTCCATTTGGAAATCGTGTGTATCTTAATCAGGCACAGGAGAAACTTTTGGTGAAGCTGGTAAAATCTAATCTTTCATCTGAAGAGATAGCGGCTAAGACGGAAGTTGATTTCAGGGAGTATGGGTTTGATGCGGTATATAAAGCTTTATTCGCAAAAAGTAAGGGATATGAGATTGATTTTTCTGAAAGTGAAGAAAGCAAACAAAGAAAGAAGTCCGAGGTGGGAATAGGCGCAGTGGAATTTGTCATGATGCGATATCCTATAAAAGAACATCCTTTATTGAATGAAATGATGGACATACGATCCGCATATATTGTTGCTTTGGACGCATTAGTACGTAGAGGGAATATTGATTATGCAAAATGGGAAGCAAAAGTCGAGGAGTATAAGTCTGTATTTGAATTGAATGAGTTGAAGATGAATCCAGAGGAGGCAATTAAATTGTTTTCCTCAATCATAAAAAGAAAGGAAAGTTTATTTAAGACCATTAAATCAGATTATAGTTATCTGTTATTGCTTGAGGCAATTTTCTTTAAAAATCTGCTGACTGAAGATGATATTTCATATAAAGAAATAGAAAAGACTTTTGAGCAGTTAAAGATTAAACGCGTCTACAGAGATTTTGTTTATCAATATATCAAAGCGATGTTTATTGCTGGAGATATAGATAAAGCTGAGCTTTTGCTGACATCAAAAGTGAAAGCTGATGTCAGAAAGGTTTTGGAATATATTCATCGTAATGTTATGTGGAATGAAAGATATGTGGTTTCTAAACAATATTCGGTGGCGGTATGTGCAACTATGAGTGCAGGTAAATCAACCTTCATTAATTCTTTATTAGGAATGGATTATATTCCGGCAAAGAATGAAGCCTGTACGGCAAAGGTGACAACCATAAGAGATAATGATAATTTGGATCAATTAATCGGATGCTACACAAGAAATGATGGTTCGAAGGTTTACTCCAATATAATTGATGGAGAAGTTTTGAGTGCCTGGAATGATGATATTGATGTGGCTGAAACTGTCCTTGAAGGCAACATAGAAGAAGTAAGTTGTGATAATGCAGTTCTGGTTATTCATGATACACCTGGAACTAATAATTCTGGAGATGAATCACATCATGATAAAACAATGGATTTTATTAAGAATAATTCTTTGGATTTAGTGATATATCTAATTAATGCAGAATATATTTCGACTACTGATACTGAATTGTTGTTGAAAGAGATTCAAGGGACAATAAAGGAAAGTAATACAAAAATTATTTTTGGACTTAATAAAATAGATGCCTATGATGAAGAAGGTAATGATAGTATAGGGAATGCTATAAAGGGGCTTATTGAGCAGTTGAAATCATATGGATTTGAGAATCCTATTGTATTTCCGTTTTCTGCAAACGCGGCAAGATTGTTTAAGCTTGTAATAAAAGGAAAGAATCTTACAAAAAGAGAAAAGCGAACCTTTAACAACCTGTATGAATATTTCTTGAAGTTTAATGCATCTGATTATGTTGTAAATGCACCTACGACTAGTTTAAATGAGAATTATCCTTTCAAGAAAAAAGATACCAAATTGATTGTAGATGATATTGAATATAGTTACAATAAAGTGATAGAGGCGCTTAGTAATACTGGACTCTTTAATATTGAGAGCTGGTTAGAGATGGACATGAAGGAATGCGAGTAGGAGTTTTTTGAACAAGCAGTACAGATATTGCTAGGAAAGAATATTTAAATCGAAATTATATACTGTATATGTGGAATTAGATATGAAAAAATGTGGCTCTTCAAGGGTGATGGTGGGTAAAAAATA
>OFFW01000291.1_pt1 | contig 38119 bp, 28 predicted proteins | sample 1521501 | NCBI WGS metagenome assembly OFFW01 (sample SAMEA3504107, study PRJEB24116) | mouse gut metagenome | biome: mouse gut; feature: mouse-associated habitat; material: faeces | place: Denmark | collected 2011
TTCTGGGCTTTCTCCTAAACAAGTTGCATCAGTTATTTTCCGACAATTCCTAATTCTATTGAGATAAAAAATTAGAAGATGGAATATGTCTCGCCGCCCTTCAGCTGGGCCAGGATGACATCCTCGGCTGTGTTCCCGATGGCTGCGCTGAGGTATCCCGTGTAGGGCATGACGGGGACGGCGGCACCGTCGGAGGTCTCAAACCGGGCACAGGCAATCTGTCTGCCGGTGATTTTGTATACGCCGTCATATTTTGGACGAAGAACCGCACTTACCAGTCTGCCTTCGCTCCACCGGATATCCACCTCCACATCGCCCCGGGCCTTCAGTCCGGTGACGCAGCCCTCCGGCCAGGCTCCGGGCAGCGCGGGAAGCAGCTCGATCGCATCCCCCTGGCTCTGGAGGAACATTTCCGTCATCCCCGCAGTAGCGCCGAAATTGCCGTCAATCTGGAAAGGCGGATGCAGATCGAACAGATTGTCCGCCGTCTTTTCCTTCAGCAGGGTCTGAAGCAGGGTATGCGCCCGCTCACCGTCCCGGAGCCTGGTCCAGAAATTCAGCTTCCATGCCATGCTCCAGCCTGTGCTGCTGTCGCCCCTGGTGTTCAGGGTGCTCTTCATCGCCTGGATATACCGGTCATCCTCTTCGCTTCTGCCGGCAACCACCTGATTCCCCGGGTGCAGCACGAACAGATGATTCGTATGCCGATGGCCTCCGTCTCCGGTCACGTCCATGGCGGTCTCGTCCTTCCATTCCATGAACTGGCCGTTCTTTCCAATCTGCAGAGGAGACGACAGCTTCCCGAAAGCCTGTTGAATCTCCTTGTATTCCGGGGCATCCGCCTTTCCCAGGATTTCCCCTGCCTGAATCACCTCATGGAAAATCTCCCAGATAATCCCCTGGTCACAGGCCGCCGCAATGGTATAAGGGCCATGCTCCGGCGAATAGGAGGGATTTGCGGTCAATCTGCCGTCCCGCCGATCCGTCCAGAGGTAATCTACCCAGAACAGAGCAGCATTCAGCAATACGTGGTAATTTTCTCCCAGGAACTCTTCATCCCTGGTAAACAGGTAATGCTCCCAGATATCCTGGCACATCCACGCCCCCGCCGTGGGGAAGTAGGACGCGTCCGAGGTGCCCGGGGCCGCATTCCCCCAGATATTGCACTCATGCCCGATTGTCCAGCCCCGCACAGGCGACGCGCCGTCCTCCTGAACATAAAAGTGGGCCGCTCCCTTTGTGCCGTAGGGCTCCAGGGACTTTACATAGTCCGTCACCGGAAGGTGGCACTCGGACAGATTGGTCTGTTCCGCCAGCCAGTAATTCATCTGCAGATTGATGTTGGTATGGTAATCCGCATCCCATGCCGGGTTTAAGGAATCCGCCCAGATTCCCTGTAAGTTTGCCGGAAGGGAGCCTTTCCTGGAACTGGCGATGAGGAGGTATCTGCCGAATTGGTAATACAGGTTTTCCAGGTAGCGGTCTTCGCTTTCCGTATTCGAACCGGGCTTTCCGCCTCTGTAGCCTTTCATCAGCGCATCTGTGGTCTTTTCCGGGACTTCCGTGATTCCCAGGTTAAGCTGTGCCGCGCAGAACAGCCTTCTGTAATCTGCTCTGTGCAGTTCCAGCAGTTTGGCGAACCCCAGCCGTGCTGCTTCATCTGTGCGTTCCTTCGCGGCGTCCAGGGGATCCTCCTCCGAAAAGAAGTCGTAGGAACCGTCCATGGGCTGCCTGTAGTTCGTCCCCGCCGCCACATAGAGCAGAATTTCATCCGCTCCGGTGACCTGTACCGCGGTATCTCCGGCGCTGACCGCCGCCTCGTCGCCGGATGCCGCCACCTTCACCAGCAGAGCGAATTTTTCCCCATTCTCCTGATGGTCTGACGGACGGCCCGTCATGATGAGCGCATTCTCCTGGCTGTCCATGCGGATGGTTTTCTGCGGCTGTGGGCTGCCTATGCTGATTTCTTTTGCCAGCGCGCCCTTATGATCCGCTGACAGACGAATCACCATCATATTGCCGGGATTGCTGATAAAGTATTCTCCTGTGTAATGCGTTCCGTTCTGGTCATACGCAATGGTAAGGACGCCGTCGTTCAGGCTCAGGCTTCGGGAATAGCCCGTATAGGAATCATCGCCCTCCGGATTCCTGATATAGAGATCTCCCAGGGTCTGGTAACTGCCGAAATAATCTTTTTCCCCGAACATGGATTCGACCTCCTCTTTGATCCCTCCATACCCCGGATATTCCGCATAGTCGTGGGTCTGCCAGGAGCCGTCCGGCTGCTGCTTCGGCGCCAGATGTTCCGCAAAATAGTCTGCCATCTTCTGCACTTCGCCCTGTACCTCATGGAGGGTTCTGTGGATGGCATCCGCGTCCCCTTTCATGCCGCATTTATAGGAACTGCTGGCTCCCGGGCCGCCCGACCACAAGGTGTGGTCATTTAGTTGAATCTGATTGACGGCCACGCCGCCATGTACCATTGCGCCCATGAATCCGTTCCCCAGGGGAGTCGCCTGCTGCTCCCAGCCCTCATGGTTCCGCTCCGCGGGCGCGTCATACCAGGCAACGAGCGGCGCCTCCGCTGTCTTTTGAAAATCCCCGCCGGGCGTTTTCCCAGATTTCGTTTTCTGCATATTCTGTTCCTTTCCCTGATATGGCAAGTATGTATTTTGATGATTTCAACCGACAATCACTCAGGCTTGCCATGAATGCTCTTCTTATATAACTTATTTGGCTGATTTTGTCAACAGCTTTGCCGAAATTCGGGAGAATTATCTGAATGCGGGAACCGGGCTGATTCCAATCACGGTTCTCTGTTCGCAAGATAGATATAAGCATCCTCAAGCGTCGCCTCACAGGAGCTGCATTCTATTTGCGGCGGCGTTTCACTGATGAATTTCATCTGCAATTCATCCCCTGCATACTGCTTGGATGAGACATGATAGTTCTTTTCCAGTTCCCTTGCCCTCCCCTCCTCTTTCGTCTTACAGATCCAAACATGGCCCCTTGCCTGTTCCAATAGCTCTTTCATGTTTCCCGAATAAAGGAATTTCCCCTTTTTCATAACCGCAAGCCGGTTACAGGTAGCCGCCAGGTCTTCCACTACATGGGTGGAAAACAAAACAGTACGCCCTTCTGAAAAATCCACCAGCAGATTTCGGATGCGGATCCGTTCTTCCGGGTCTAATCCCGTTGTCGGTTCATCCACGATCAAAAATTCCGGCTCATTCAAAAGCGCCTGAATCAGCCCCACTCTCCGTTTCATGCCGCCCGACAATTGTTTCATCTTTTTTCTGCGATGCTCTGACAGCCTTGTCTTTTCAAGATAATATTGGATGCGTTCTCTATATGTCTGTCTGGAGATACCGGATAAATCCCCCATGTATTCCAGACATTCCTGTACGGACAGGCTCGGATAGAGGTCAATCTCCTGGGGCAGATATCCGATTTTCCTGCGTATTTTTTCAAAATTCCCCTCACTGTAAAACATTCCGTCCAAGGTCACGGTACCGCTGGTTGGCGTTAACACAGTCGTGAGCACCCGCATGAGCGTGGTTTTTCCCGCCCCGTTTTCCCCCAGCAGCCCGAAGATTCCCTTTGGGATTTCCAAATCAGCATGATGGACCGCCGTTACCTTATTCCTGAATGTGACTGTCAAATCCTCTATCTTGATTCCCATCGCCTTAACCTCTCTTCCTGATGATTTCAGGCAAAACCGCCGCTGCCATGATTCCAATCCCAATACAGACAACTTTCCCATAAATCCAGCTAAAATCACCGCTGTCCTCCAATTCCCGGAAGGAATAGGAAAACAGGTTCCATGGGCCTAAGATTCTGTCGCCGATGGTGGAATTGGTCACCAGCCACAGCGCCAGGCAGCCTCCGATTCCCGCCCACATATTCCGGAACAGGCAGGAAATCAGATTGGATAAAAGCCCCCAGAAGCCAATCGTCACAGCGACAGCGGCAAGATATACAAAAAAACGGTATATTTCACTCTCTAAACCGTTTTGTCCCATTCCATAGACGCTTGGCTTTTGGAACAGAAAAACCAATCCATAGGAGGCGGCTGCCACAGCCAGCAAGAACATGACCTGTATCACCATCCGTCTGTAAATAGAATGCATCCGCTTTTTTTCAGGGCATAGCCGCCAGATTTCTGACCGTTTGCCGGCAATTTCCTGCACATAGGTATCTGCACAGAATGTGAAAGCAAGGATTGCCATGGGAGCTTCTAACGCAATCCCTATCTCATTGGAATAAGCCACCCCTCTCACAAGGCTTAACATCACGGCAAAAAATACGGCATAAGCCTGCTTTTGAAAGGTCAGGGCGATTTTCATTTCACGCGTCAATATACCCGCCTCCTTTTCCATATCTGCATTGAGAGAAAGAGGATGCAGATTGCGGCTAAGATGAGGAAACTCTGGTTCAGCAAGGCCATTGGCGGAGAGGCGGTATCAAAAAATCTTCCCGGGAACCGCACCATGATTGCCAACGGTATACCATAATATCCATAGATGCCTTCCGCATTGCTGCTTCCCATATTGGAATACACGCTATAAAGAAACAAAAGCGGCACTGTCGGCAGGGGACTTTTGAACAGCAATGAAATCAGGCTGTAAACGCTTACAATCATCAGCATATTCGGCAGGATGCATATGACGCTTACCCATAAAAAATCCGTCAAATGAACCTCAAATCCTCTGTCCCTCGTCGCCATCAGGCAAATGCCGAAAAAAATCAGGTTCAAGATTGCCAGTGTGATCAGGCACACCGCAAAGCCACCGCCCACTTTGCCTGACAGATAGCTTCCCGCGCTGACGGGCTTTGTATGAAGAAGCTCATAGGTGCTTCTCCTGGTATCCTGCATAAATAAACCGGACAACAAAACAGTTGCGAAAAATAACATGAACACCCCTGCAAAATCGGCGAATTTTCTGGAAAAATAGTACGAAAATGCCCTGTTTTCCAGCTTTTCCGCAATATAAGAATTGATTTCTTCACGGGTTCCTATATGGTAGGCTGTGTCCCGATACATATAATTTGCATTGTAGAAGCCATACCCTTCCAGATGGGCACAGGCTGCCATGATATCCATGTCTTTCATCTCATCCATCACAGATTGCGCCTTCTCATTGTCCATCCCGAATTGGGCAATCAGGACTTCCCGTATCTGTTCTTCCCACATTCCCCGCCGCAGCCCTTCCTCCGTCGGCACATATCCGTCATAAACATCGGCATCCCCATAGTTTTGCGGACAGTCGTTCCCAATGGTTTCCCCTTCCCCGAAGTAATGGATGTTCAGATAGGGCTTTAGATTTACAAATACCATAATTACACCGATTGCGATGCCAAGCCAGAACAGGGGGTTTTTCACATAATTTTTTACCTCTCTTCTCATAATCGACCGCATGATTCTGTCTCCTTATTTCAGTTCCGCATCTGCCCGCCCAATACCCAGGCATAGCAGAGGATTTCCGAGTAACCCGACTACATAACGCCAGCCATATACGTTTCACCAGTGCAGTACGGTAAATTCTGGCGTTATATCGTATAGCTGGTTCTATAACAGAATCTATTTTAAAAGAAAAATCTCAACAAAAAGACAATGAATAAGAATCCCGCTTGCGGGATTTCCGCGTCGCGCCAGCCACATCTTCTTCTGCGTTTGCGCGTGCATCCTCCCAGAGGATTTTTATTTCATAAGACGAACTATCCTATGAAAAAAACGTCGGATTACTTACGCAATCCGACAAAATATTGCTGTCACCACAGCCCCTCCCTGTTCATCATTTCCCAATACCAGTCTTCCTCCATGCTTTTCACAATACAGCCTGCTGATATACATTCCCAGTCCCGCATGTTTCAGGCTGTCCTTCACATTCTGCCCATAGAACGCTTCCGTAATTTTTTCTGCATCCTCCCGAAAGCCATCGCCGTCATCCATGACACAGATGCTCAACTCTGCATATCCGGTTTTTACCATTATCGTGATTTTCCGTTTCCCATGGCGCAGGGCATTTGTCAGAAGATTTTCCGTTACCTCCAAAATAATTTCCTTATCCCCGTAAAATTCTTCCTTTGATTCTGCCGTCTGTAGCACACATTGTTTCCCATACTCTTTTTCCAAAACGGTTATTTCTCCCTGAATCTCCTTCTCCAATTGTCTGGCGGAGAGATTCCCCGGGGTCAGCCGCCGGTTTTCTAAACTGCTCAATTTCCGCATGGCTTCTACAAAGGCATCCATACGTTCAATCTGGCGTCCGCTTTCTGACAGCATTTCCATTGCCTGTTCCATATCGGCATCTTCGCCGGCCAGATATTCCGTCAGCATTTCCTGATACCCTTTCAACACGGACAGTGGAGCCCGGATATCGTGGGCGATAGCCGCCTGCAGCATCTTTTCCTCTTCAACCGTCCGCCATAACGCCTGATTATTTCTGGCAAGCTGTTCCCGCATCCGCTCAAACTCCCTGCAGAGGACGCCCATCTCGTCCTCATTCTCATAGGAAATGTGAAAATCCAATTGATTCTCAGCAATCTTTTTGGAACCTCTCGCCAGCTCTTCCATGGGCTTCCTCAACTTGTTCCGGTAAAAGAGCAAAACTGCACCGCAGCTTCCCGCCATAGATAATATCAACACGGTATAAGTCTGTATAAAATCGCAAAGAACTTCCGACACAAAATAGTCTGATTGTGTCATCTCATAAGCACCCGGTCTTGAATAATCCGCCACATGATACGGCCCTTCCCTTTCCACTGCTTCAAAAAATGCGTCTTTGTCCACATAATTCCACCAGATATTCTGCTGTGTCCGCTGGGAAATCCTGACAATGACCGCCGAGAGAACAGAACTGCAAAACAGAGCAATCGCTATATATAGAAAAATCGTTTTTCTCACGGAAAGATTTCTTATTTTTTCCATCGATATCCCATCCCCCATACGGTTTCAATATATTCTGTCTCTGTATACTGCTGGAACTTCTTTCTGATCCGGCGGATCAGCTCTGTAATTACCCTGCTGTCCCCTTCCGCATCATATCCGCAGACCTTCTCGTAAATCCTGTCTTTATCAAAGACCACCCCCGGATTCATGGTCAGAAATTCTATAATTTCATATTCTAATCTTGTCAGCTCCAGATAATCTGTGTGAATCTGCACGGTCTTTGCTTTATAATCAATGGACAGTTCTCCCTGGAAGCACAGTTCCGGCTTTTCTCTGCGCCGTGTTTCCCGTTTCAGGTGGGCCGTAATCCTCGCGTCCAGCTCTTTCAGGCTGAAGGGCTTTAAAATATAGTCGTCTCCGCCTGAAGAAAGCCCATTCACGACATCCTGTTCGTCTACCCGTGCGGTCAGAAACAGGATTGGGCAGGCTACTTTATCCCGTACCCTCCTGCATACCTCTATCCCGTCCATGTCTGGCATATTGACATCCAGTAATATAATATCCGGCTGCAGTTTTATTTTATGCAACCCCTCCACTCCATTCTCTGCTGTCATGATTTCATACTTTTTAGTTTCAAAATACTTTTTCAGCATTTTGAGAAGTTCCATGTCATCGTCAATAATCAATATCTTATAAGCCATTTCTGTTCCTTTTCCCTGATATGGTCGCCTTTCCGGTCTGTTTTTGATTATACTACACAAATCCCAACAAATACACAACAAACAATCTGGAAGGCAAGCTTTCCTTGTATTTTGGTTTTGCGGATGTTACAATGGAATTATGAAAGAAGGAGGCGGCGTACATGAAACCGGTTATTTCTCTTGGGAATCAAAGTTTTGAAGAATTGCGGAAAAATCATTCTTTTTATGTAGATAAGACCCTGCTGATTCCGGAATGGTGGGAAAACCAGGACTCTGTCACCCTGGTGACGCGGCCGCGCCGCTTCGGGAAGACGCTGAACCTGAATATGATGGATTGCTTTTTCTCCAATCGATATGCGGGGCGGGGCGATTTATTTGAGGGGCTGGCTGTCTGGGAACTGGAAAAATATCGCCAGATGCAAGGTAGCTTTCCTGTGATTTTCTTGAGCTTTGCCACTGTCAAGGGCAATACTTATGAAACATCGCGAGACGGAATAATTCAGATAATAATCAATCTATATACGAAATATAGTTATCTTCTTCAGGATGATATTTTGCCTTCAGCGGAAAAAGAGTATTTCGATTATATCAAAGCCGATATGTCAGATTCCGTTGCTGCCATGTCGTTGCATAGGCTGTCAATCTGTCTGAGCCGATTTTATGGAAAAAAGGCCATCATTCTGCTGGACGAATACGACACTCCCCTGCAGGAAGCGTATGCGGGCGGGTACTGGGAGCAGATGGTGCAGTTCATCCGCAGCCTGTTCAACGCTACTTTCAAGACGAACCCTTATCTGGAACGGGCCTTTCTGACAGGAATCACGCAGGTAAGCAAGGAGTCCATCTTCTCCGATTTGAACAACCTGACCGTAGTGACGACAACCTCAGAAGCATACAACACTCAATTCGGCTTTACAGAAAAAGAAGTGTTCAACGCTTTGGAATCTTTCGGCATGTCTGGAGAAAAAGCGCAGGTCAAAGCATGGTATGACGGCTTCACTTTCGGCAGCCAGCGGGACATCTACAATCCCTGGTCTATCACCCGTTTTCTGAAAGAAAAGCTCTACAAGCCCTACTGGGCCAACACCAGCTCCAACAGCCTGGTCAGCCACCTGATCCGCCAGGGCAGGCCGGATGTCAAGATGACCATGGAAGATTTGTTGAACGGTGGGACGCTGACTGCTGAAATCGATGAAGAAATTGTCTTCGACCAGCTCTACGGGAACCGGGACGCCATCTGGAGCCTGCTCCTGGCCAGCGGCTACCTGCGGGTGGAAGGACGGCATTTCGACCCGGAGACGGGAATCTGGACTTATACGCTGAAGCTGACCAACAAGGAAGTCGCCATCATGTTCCGCAACATGATAAAAGGCTGGTTCGCGGGAGGCGACGTGCCCTACAACGAGTTCCTGAAAGCCATGCTCCAAGGCGATGTGAAGGTCATGAACCGCTACATGAACCAGGTGGCCCTGGAGACCTTCAGTTCCTTCGACTCCGGCAGGAAGCCTTCCGAAGAGACGAACCCGGAGCGCTTCTACCATGGCTTCGTGCTGGGGCTGATGGCGGAATTCATGGGAAGGTACCGCATCACCTCCAACCGGGAAAGCGGCTTCGGACGCTACGATGTGATGTTGGAGCCTTTAAAAGACAATGACCCGGCTTTCGTGCTGGAGTTCAAGGTGCACGACCCGGAGGACGAGGCCTCCCTGGCGGACACGGTGCAGACCGCCCTGGAACAGATTGATGAGAAAGCCTACGATACCGAGCTCACCGCCCGGGGGATTTCCCGTGACCGGATACGCCATTACGGATTTGCCTTTGAGGGAAAGAAAGTGCTGATTGGGTGAGAGCAACTCCTACTCCACCCAAAGCGTATCCGAATGCAGATCAATGGAAACCTTCGTCCCCACACCCACCTGGGACTCCACGCTGATTTTGTGCGAGAGCTTCTCCGCCGTCAGGCGGCACAGGTAGAGTCCCAGCCCGGTGGATTTCTTGTCCGCCCTGCCGTTATACCCTGTGAAGCCTTTCTCAAATATCCTGGGCACGTCCTCCGGCGCGATGCCGATTCCGGTGTCCTCAATCTCCAGCACCTTCTCCGGCACCACCCGGATGGACACGCTGCCCTGCTGGGTGTATTTCACCGCGTTGGACAGAAGCTGCTCGATGATGAACAACAGCCACTTCTCGTCCGTCAGCACTTTCCCCTCCGCTGGCTCGTAGACCAGCCTGATCCGCCGCCTGATGAACTGGGGGGCGTATTTGCGGATGGCCTGTCTGATGATGCCGTCCAGCGCATACTCCCGGAACAGGAAATCCTTGGAATCGCTGCCCAGACGCATCCAGTTCAGCGCCATCTCCACATACTGCTCCACCCGGAACAGCTCCGCCAGCAGCTCCCTGTGCTCCTCCGTATCCTCCCCCTGTAGATTCATGCGCATGACAGAGATGGGGGTCTTGATCTGGTGCACCCATGTGGTATAGTAGTCCATGCTCTCTCTTCGCTCATTCTGCCAGTCGATAACATTTTCATCAAATATCGTTTTCAGCTTCCGCAGCATCTCCTGATAATCCGCTTCCCCGAGAGTTTCCGGACTCGGCAGCTCGTCCAGCAGAAACTCCACATTTTCCAGAATCCTGCGCCTTGTCCTGTGCCCCGCAAGGTAGCAGCGAAACCTCCACAGCGCCAGCACAGCCGTCAGCAGGCCGCACAGCCCTGCCGCGTACAGCACCGCCTCCAGCTCCAGGTCATACAGGGAAAACAACACTGCAAAAATAAGGCAATACACAAGGAACAGCAACACTGACCTCCTGTACTGCCCTAAAAATTTCCCCAGAATATGATACCATTTTTCCTCTTTCATCCCTGTCTCCCTTAACAGTGTGCCCACATACAAATCAGCCGCCCACGATGCGCCACGGCGACGCCATGGATTGTCTCCCCCAACAGTGTGCTCACATACAGGCCCATCGTCCGCCTACGCTCTTATATTACGCGCTTGTCTTACACACTTGTCTTACGTCCTTTTCTCTTAGGAATTGTCGGAAAATAACTGATGCAACTTGTTTAGGAGAAAGCCCGTCCTCACTCAATGAGGTACCCTCTCCCCACCTTGGTCACAATGAAATCCGCAAGCCCCGCGCCCTCCAGCTTCTTCCGCAGCCTGGTGACGTTCACTGTCAGAGTGTTCTCCTCCACATAGGAGTCCATCTGCCACAGCCTGGTCATCAGCGTGTCCCGGCTGACCACCTTCCCCTTGTTCTCCATCAGCGTCTGCAGGATGCGGAACTCATTCTTCGTCAGTTCTATCCGCTCTCCCTGATATGTCAGGACGGTGCTGTTCAGGTTCAGCACGGCTCCTCTGTGCTCCAGCACCGGAACCTTCCCGGCCATGTCATACGTCCTGCGCAGCACAGCCTGAATTTTCGCCGTCATCACCTGGAGATCCACAGGCTTCGGGATGAAATCGTCCCCGCCCATGTTCATGGCCATGACGATGTTCATATTGTCGGAGGCTGATGAGATGAAGACCACGGGCACATTGGAAATCCTGCGGATTTCGCTGCACCAGTGATAGCCGTTGAAGAAAGGCAGCATGATGTCCATCAGCACCATATGGGGATCGTATTCCACAAAAACAGGGAGGATATTCTGAAAATCCCTGACGCACAGGCATTCGTTGCCCCAGCTCCTGATCTGCTTCTCCATGGCCTCCGCCATGGCCTGATCGTCCTCTATAATCATGATACGGTACATCTCGCTCCCTCCCGGCTCCCCACATCGGAAACCTCTTTTTTCCTAACCTCCAATACCGCCAGCCGCACCGCCATACCGAAACAGTAAGGCAAAGCTATCTCGGTTTTTGCGCATAGGAAGGGCAAAAACACTTTGCGGTGCCGTATGGGATAGGAACTTTTATAGTAAGGAATTGTCTACAAATAACTGCTGCAAGTTTATGGCAATTTTTATTGTATTTCCGGGCTTTTGCCTGAAGCAATTGCAGCAGTTATTTTCCGACAATTCCTAAATATTATAGAACATGAAACGCCTTTCTTCAACTGTTTTTACGCCCCATCGCTGCTGCCCGGCGACCCTTGCTCCGGTGAACGGTATGGATATCCCTTGAATACCTCACCTAACGCTGTCTCCCGGTGCCCGGCCCCAGCCGGAAATCTCCGCATTGCCGCACCGGGCAGAATGTGCTACAATATGCCTATGTCCGACAGAGAAGGAACGGGATATTGCAAAAGAGCCCTGACCGGATTCTGTCTATGAAAAAACAGGGATGGAATGTGCCCCAAAGGCCAATATTTGGTTCTTCACGGCGCACAGATGTCCCAAAAGGCGGTGACTCCATGGCTATCCGTATCGCGGTATGCGATGATGAAGAAGAACAGCTCCAGTCCCTGTCCGGCCTGCTCGCCAAGTGGACCGGACACTCCGGGCTTTCCTTAGACATGCGCACATTTCCCTCAGCGGAAGCGTTCCTCTTCGCCTATGAGGAGGACAGCGCTTACGATATCCTCATACTGGACATCGAGATGAAAGATATCTCGGGAATGGATCTGGCCAGGCGCATCCGAAAAGAAGACAAGCGTGTAGAAATCCTCTTCATCACCTCCCACTTCGAATTCATCAGCGAAGGCTATGAAGTGGACGCCCTGCATTACCTGACGAAACCCGTGTCGGAGGAAAAGCTGTATGCCGTCCTGACGAAGGCCCTGGACAGACTGTCCACAGAGCCGCCCTCCCTGATCATCAACTGCCAGGGAGAGACCATCAAGCTGTACGAGACGGATATCCTGTATGTGGAATCCTTTCTGCACTATATATCCATCCACACAGTACCACATGCATCCGGGCGTGTCTCCTCCTACGAAAGTCCGGGAGTTTATAGCGCATCTCACGGTTCCCCCGTGCACGAAGGGCCGAAGATTCCACGGGCATCCGACAATTCTCCCATGCGCCAAGTACCAGGAACGCCATGTGTTTCCGGCAATTCCTCTGTGCGCCAAGGCCCGGAAATCACACGTGTTTCCGGCAGTCCCCCCATGCGGCAAGGCTCAGGAATCCCCCATAAAACGGTTCCGGCTCCTCCGCGCCCACAGGAGTACAGGATAAAGGAAAGCATCTCGGCCTTTGAGAAAAAACTCAGCGCCGACTTCTTCCGCATCCACCGCTCCTACCTGGTCTCCCTGAAGCACATCACCCGGATTTCCCGCACCAGCGTCACTCTGGATGTGAGCATGGAAACGGGGCATTCCATGGAAGAGGGGCATTCCATGGAAGAGGGGCATTCCATGGAAGAACGGCATTCCATGGAAGAACGGCATTCCATGGAAGAACGGCATTCCATAGAACTCCCTCTGGCGAGAGGAAAATACGATGCAATCAACGAAGCTTTCATCCGAAGAAATTAGGGCGCAGACGGCCGCGCCAAAGCAAAACCACTGCCCCAGTCCCCAAAAGACACCGAAAGCCACCGGAGCGTAACATGAGAAAGAAAACCTACCTAAAGCTCATAGAATACCAGACAGAACAATCCAGACAGCACCTGGGCGAGGTACAGGGCATCTATCAGGAGATGCGCGGCTACAAGCACGACTTCCACCACCACCTCCAGACCCTGAAAGGCCAGCTGGAGACCGGCGAGACCAAACGGGCCCTGGCCTACATCGAACAGCTTGACCGTCAGCTCATGAACGTGGACACCCTGTTAAAGACCGGCAACGTATCCCTGGACGCCATCCTGTCCGCCAAAATCGCCCAGGCCAAAGGGGCGGGCATCGCCGTCACCGTGAAAGCCAACGTCCCCGACCGCCTTCTGCTCTCCGACCTGGAGCTCAGCATCCTGGTGGGAAACCTCCTGGACAACGCCATCGAAGCCTGCAGCGCCGCAGAAGGCGAACGGTTCCTGCGTCTCTTCATAGGCATGAAAGGCAAGATGCTCTACTTCTCCATGCTGAACTCCGCCGGAGCCAAACTCTCCAAAAAGGGCAGCCTGTTCTCCTCCCGCAAAGAGGGCCTCCACGGCTTCGGCCTGCGCCGGGCAGAAGCCATCCTGAAAGAGCACGGCGGCTGGTGCAAATACAACAGCGAGGACGGGGCTTTCACCTCCGAGTTCCTGGTTCCGGCCATAGAATAGCCCCGCCCTTTGCCGCCCACGCCGCACTCCTATCCCTCCCCAGCGAAACAGGATTCCCCAGATGCGCTCGTTACAGAACTTATCTCTCCCCAGCGAAGCGAGACTCCTCCACAAGCCCGACCGCTTCCCCAATGCTCCTGAGCGGAACTCTTGAGTCCTCACTTCGCAATAATTGCTTTTCCATTTATAAATCAACGGAATCATAATATGTGCTTCAAAATATTTCCACCACACAAAAAAACGCTTGACCTTGACGTAAGGTCAGGCGTTATTATTCTATACAGAGACATCCGCAGGCGGCTCCACAGACCCGCCTGTCCAATCCCGCCCGCAAACCGCAAAGAAAGGAGCCCGACATGGAACAGGAAAGATTCACCGTAGGAGAACTGGCCGCCCTGGCAGGGGTATCCCCCAGGACAATCCGCTATTATGACAAAAAAGGACTGCTCTGCCCCGTGGCGTATTCCGAAAACCAGTACCGCCAGTACGACAAGTCCTCCCTCCTGCAGCTGCAGCAAGTGCTGATGCTGAAATATATCGGCTTCTCCCTGGAAGAAATCATACAGATCTTCCAGAGCCGGAAAGAAATGTCCATACCAGAGCTGCTGGCAGAGCAGAAAAGGATGCTTCTGGAGAAAAGGCAGCAGCTGGATCAGGTCATCTCCGTGGTGGAAAAGACCCAGGCATATTGCCGCAATGACGAGCTGACGCTGCCGCAGTTCTCGGAATTGGTGAAAATGCTGACCTACAATGCGTCCTCCAACAAAACCTTCGAGTATTATGAAAAATACGGCTCAAAACAACAGGACTGGTATCCCTGGCTGTTTCGGCAGCTACAAATCCAAACAGGCGAGAATGTCCTGGATATCGGAGGCGGATACGGGCTGGTCTGGCGAAGGAGCTTTTCCCAGATTCCACAGGGCGTGCATATTCTGGTGCTGGATAAATCACAAGAGCAGATCAAGCTGTTGCGAAGCTTTGTCAACGAGAACCGGAATCTCCTGAAAAAGGGCACTTCCTTTTCCTTCCAGAATGCGGATCTGAATCAAGCGTCTTACGGCGTTGAAGCCTACGATTGCATCGTATCTTTACATATGTGGCCTTATGTGGAGAACCGGACAGCCTATCTGGACAAAACGCGCCGGGCGCTGAAGCCCCGGGGACGCCTGTGCGCGAATATCAACTGGCGGGATTACGCAGCGGCGCTGGACAGCCTGTTGAAAGGATTTTCCCGGGATCTGGACATACAGCCGCCAAGCGACAAACAACAGGAATCCTTACAGGCCATGGAAAAGGACTTCCGGACATATTTTCCCGCCACAGACTCCAGGCTGTTCGAAAACGAACTGCATATCAGCGACAGCGACGACCTGTACCGCTTTCTGCTGGACAGAGGAGCCGTGGGAAAACAGATTGCAGGCTACGGCCGGGAATTCGTCAAATATTTAGACGAATACCTGGAAAAGAAAAAAGAAATCGTCATACCAAGCTATTCGAAACTGATGATAGGAAAAAAGGAAAGCTGAGATGAAACAGGAAAATACTATCGTATCAAGGGGACTCCTGAAGCATGTCTTCGCCACCACAAAAGGCTACCGGCTTCTTTTCGGGGCGCTGTTTTGCAGCGTGATCTTCGGCACGGTGACAGGCGCGGCGTTCCCCTATGCCATCGGAAAAATAGTGGATCAGATCTTCTATGAACAGCAGATGAAGGGATTTCTCTTCCACTTTTCCGTCTACGCAGGCCTCTATTTCCTCAACCAATGCTCCCACGGCGCATTGAATTATCTGTGGGCGCACCTGGAAGTCACTTATGTGGTCAATCTGCGCAGACACTGCTTCCGGCATCTGCTGAAGCTGAAAGCAGCCATTTGGACCCACCTCAAAAGCGGCGATGTGACGAGGCGCATCCAGGACGACACGGAAATGTACCTGGAATTCATCCACCGGAGCCTGTTCTATGTGCTGGCCAATGCGGCGCAGCTGCTTTTGTCCATCGGCTATCTGCTCTACACCGATATCCTCCTGGGCGCCATCGCCGTAGCCATGATGCTGATCATGGCTTACAGCGTCCGCTATTTCACCGCCAGGCTCCGGAAAAGATACCAGAAAATCCAGGCAGAAAAAGGCCTTGTGGACGCATGGATCCTGGAGATGATGACAGGAATCGCCCATTGGAAGCTCCTGAACGCCAACCAGAAGGTCAAAAGGGATTACCAATCCAAGACCAAAGAAGTCCTACAGGAGGAAATCGATACCGGCTATCTGGCCCTGAAGTCGGAAAACATCAATCAGGCGCTGACCTTGCTGGGGCAGCTGGCCGTTTACTGCATCGCTGCCTCCTGCATCAGGCGGGACACCATGACCATAGGGCAGTTCGTCTCCTGCGCGGCCTATTTTTCCACCTGCGCCGCCTACTACAACGCGCTGTGCAACAAAATAACCAACATCAGCTCCAACCTGGCAGGCATCCGCCGGGTGCAGGAATTCCTGGAATGGGAGGAAGAGTCGGACGAACCGGAGGCGGCGGATTTCCCTGTGGAAAAAGGCTCTATCCGCTTCCAGGACGTCTCCTTTGGATACGGGGAAGAGACCGTTCTGCGCCATCTGAACATGGAAATCGGATCCGGCGAAAAAGTGGCCTTTATGGGAAAAAGCGGAGAGGGAAAAAGCACTCTGCTGCAGCTGCTCTGCCGCTTTTACCAGCCGGTTTCGGGACAGATTTCCATAGACGGAAAGCCCCTGGATTCCTACACCTTGTCCAGTCTCAGGAGCCAGATTGCCATCGTACAGCAGGAAAACGGACTGTTCCGGGGAAGCCTGCGGGAGAACATCCTCTTTTCCGATGACAAATCCCAGGACGGCAGGATATGGGAGATTCTGGAGGGACTGAAACTAAAGGAACTGGTGGAGGGACTCCCGGAAGGGCTTGACACCCTTGTGGGAACCGGCGGAAGGGATCTCTCCGGCGGCCAGAAGCAGAGAATCGCCATTGCCAGATGCATCTACAGACAGCCTGTGATTCTGCTGCTGGACGAAGCCACATCAGCGCTGGACGAGGAGACGGAAAACGCCGTGACCGCTTTTCTCTACCAGCAGCTCCCCCATGCCACCATCCTCACAGTAGCCCATCGCTTCGCCTCCGTGCTGGCTGCGGAGAAGTGCGTCGTGATAGAACAAGGCCGTGTCACAGGCATCGGAACCCATGGGTATCTGCTGCGGAACAACGGGCAATACCGCCAGCTGTACGAAACGTATCAGGATTCGCTGCAGTCCAAGAGCCAAATACCCCACAGCAAACCAACGGAAAGCCCAGCCCTGGCGGTATTCGCCAGGTCATAATCCATGGCACATGGCTTTCTGCCCACGCAGCCAAAAGCGGAACAGCCTACCATGTCTAAATCCGCAACCATAGCCCATTGCTTTTGCTCACGCAGCCAGAAGCAGAACAGCCTACTATACCTAATCCGCAGCCATACCACATAGCTTTTGCCCACGCAGACAGAACGTCCGGCCAACTTCTTTTCGCAAAGAAATCATCGGAAGGAGAAACATGATAAATATGACAGAGAACCACATTACCAGAAAAGGCTACCAGGGAAAAATAGTTCTGTACATTCTGCTCCAGTTCCTACAGACCGCACTGGCTCTGCTGCCCCCATACTGCTATCTGTTGTTCCTGAACCAGGTCATCACCGAACGCAGGTTCGAACTCCTGGGCTTTGTCTGCCTGCTCTATCTGCTCGTCTTCCTGGGAAAAGCACTGGTGTCAGTCCTGAGCAAAATCCTGTACAACCGGATATTCCCCGCCATGCACATGGAGCTGAAAGAAAAAATACTGGAAAAATACAGCCGCCTGGATATCGATGTCCTACAAAAATACACATCCGGCGAACGAAAGGAACGCCTCCACAGGGATACGGAAAACGCGGTATTATATCAGGAGAAACTGCTCCAACTCGGAATCTCCACTGTCAGAATCCTAATCACCACCGCCATCCTGCTCTACCTGAACTGGATCCTCGCCCTGGTCAGCTTCCTTCTGCTGCCCCTGTCCTACTACATCACACGCTACATCCAGGGAAAGAGCAACGCGGAATACGAGCGAAAGCGCCAGCTCCAAGGGCATTACAACGACTTCATGATCCACAATATGCATTATTGGCGGGAAGTGAAAACAAACTGCCTGGAAACCCAGCAGCAACAGCAGTTCGATGACCTGTGGAACGATATGGGGAAAGCATTCCTCAAGGCCCACATGTGCTGGTTCATGAACCGCACCTTCCTGGCCTTCAAAGACGTGTTCCTGACCAAGATGGGCCTATACCTTCTGGGCGGCTTTCTTGCGCTGAAAGCACACGTCACCGTCCCTGTCCTGCTGGCCTTCATGGAGTATTACGCGGAGTTCGTAAACCACCTCCTAAGCGCAGTCGACATCCTTCTGAAAAAAGGCGAACAAAAGGAATCCGTCAAAAGAATACAGGAACTCCTGAAACTACAGCAGCCGGAAAGACCTTACGAAATCCAGACCTTTGAAAAGCTGGAATTATGCAATATCGATTTCAAATACACGGGAGAACAGGAACTTGTCCTAAGAGATTTCAGCCTGGACATCCACAAGGGAGAGAGCATCGCCCTGAAAGGAGAAAGCGGCTGCGGCAAAAGCACCCTCCTGAAGCTCATAGCAGGGTACCTGGTCCCCGCCCGGGGCGAAATCCGATGGAACGGGTATCCGATGAATCTGGTGAACCGTCCATCCATCTATGCCAAAACAGGCTTTCTGATGCAGGAGGCCGGCCTGTTCAATCTGACCATCCGCGAAAATCTCCTGTTCGGGCGGGAGGACGCCACGCAGACGCAGATAAAGGAAGCCTGCGCCAGGGCCAATATTCTGGACTTTATACAGGGACTGCCCCGGGGGTTCGAGACCTTGATCGGAGAAAACGGCATCCGCCTGTCCGGCGGACAAAGACAAAGGCTCATGATCGCCAGACTGTTCCTTCAGGATCCGGAGCTCATCGTCTTTGACGAAGCCACCTCCGCCCTGGATTACCAGAACGAAAGCGAAATCCTGAACCTTCTGCTCCGGGAGGCCGGAGAAAAGACCTTGCTCATGGTGACCCACAGAGGAACCTCCATCGCAAAGTGCGGACGAATCATAGAACTGACAGGAAATGCCTGAAAAGCGCCCCTATTCCACCCTTTTGGGGCGCTGGCCTGTGCCGGAGCGCATGCCGACGGCGAATTCCTCCACGCTCCCTGCCCCCGCCGCCAGCAGCAGCCACTGGTTCAGCGCGTCCAACCATCTCATGCAATCTCACCAGCCGTAACCATCTCCCACCGTCTGCAATTCATGCCCTGCCAAAAGCAATTCGTGCACAGATTGCTTTTCCGCGCCATTCTGCGATAAAATAATAGAGACAAAACAAACTGCCGGACCCCCTTTTCCCGGACAGCGCCACATCATCCCGCGGATTTGCCCACCACAATCCGCCAGCGAAAATCCGGCAGTGGACGCAGAATCAAATAACAGGAGATGACCCACCATGAAAAAACGCAAAACCCCAAAAAACAGACCCTACCGCTCCACCCTGGACAATGCCCTCTGGAGCTTCCGGGAAATCCTGAAACAAGCGCCGGTATGCTTCCTGCTGATGGCCCTTGAAGTGCCCCTAAACGTATGCCTTTCCTTCACAGAGGTCTACCTCCCTGCCCTTGTGGTGGCAGAGTTCACGGGAGGGGCCCCCCTGTCCCGTATGGCATTCCGCGTAGGCATGGTCATCCTGCTGATGCTGACGGCAAATGTCCTGCGCACCTTTTCCAAAGGGCTGTCCCAAACCTATTATCTGACAAAATATCGTTTCCAGAAAAACATGGAAGTGAACAGAAAATCCATGACCTGTTTTTTCCAGAACTACGAGAGCAAGGATATCCGGGAACTTGGCGACAGGGCCACCCTCGCCACGCAGCAGTGGAATGGTGTGCAGCCTGTCTCCGATGTGCCAAGCCGCAGCATGAAGCTGGTAGAGAACATCCTCTGCTACCTCCTGTTCGGCTCTGTGATTTCCTTCGTCAGCCCCTTGTTGGTGCCAATCCTGACCATCGCCCCCGCCGTCAACTGGTTCTGCGCCAGGGCCTACCGGAACTGGGAGTACGCCCACCGGGACAAGTGGACCGACATAGACCACAGGCTGTGGTATGTCCAGGGCGAGACTGCCGATTTCAGGGCGGGGAAGGATATCCGCATCTATGGCTGTGCCGGGTGGTTCAGACAGATTTACTCCGACCTGTGCGCCCGGCGCGCATTCTGGAACAGGCAGCTCATCTGGCGAAGCTTCCTCTCCCGGATAGCCGACCTGTTCGTCATCCTGCTGCGGGACGGCGCGGCTTATGCCCTGTTGATCAAAATGACGCTGGCTGGCGAGCTGACAGTGGACAGGTTCCTTCTGTATTTCTCGGCCATCTCCATGTTCGCCTCCTTCATCGGCAACATCATGACTGAGTGGAACGGTATCCGGGCCACCAGCCTGGATCTCTGCGATTACCGGAAGTATCTGGATCTGCCGGAGCAGGACGGCACCGGGGAAGCGGATGTGACGAAGCTTCTGGGAACGGCTCCCGAGATTACCTTCGAACATGTGTCCTTCCGCTACGAAGGCGCCCACAGCGATACCCTGCAGGACCTGAACCTCACCCTGAACTCCGGGGAGAAGGTGGCTCTGGTAGGGCTCAACGGCGCGGGCAAGACCACTTTGGTGAAGCTCCTGTGCGGGCTGTACCTGCCCACGGAAGGGGATATCAAAATCAACGGCATCTCTGTCCGGAAATTCCGCCGGAAGGACTACTACCGCCTGTTCGCCCCGGTCTTCCAGGATGTGCAGACCGGCTTTTTCTCCCTGGCGGAGACGGTCTCCGGACAGATTGGAGAGGGCACCGACTTCCGGCGGGCCGGACAGTGCCTGGAGCTGGCGGGCCTGGGCGAGAAGCTGCGCTCCCTGCCACAGGGCATCCACACGAAGCTGGACAAGCAGCTCTATGCAGACGGCATCGCGCTGTCCGGCGGCGAAGCCCAGAAATTGATGCTGGCCAGGGCGCTCTACAAGGACGCACCCGTCCTGGTGCTGGACGAGCCCACGGCAGCCCTGGATCCTGTCGCCGAGAACCAGATTTATCTGCGATACCAGGAAATGACCCAGAAGAAGACCTCGCTGTTCATCTCCCACAGGCTGGCCTCCACACAGTTCTGCGACAGGATACTGTACCTGAAGGACGGTCAGGTCGCGGAGGAGGGGACCCATCAGGAGCTGATTGCACTGGGGGGAGAGTATGCGGGGCTCTATGAAAAGCAGAGCTGCTGGTACAAGTGTGAGAAGAAGTTCTAAGGCTGTAAAGTACACAGCCTAAGAACTTCTAGGCTCGCATGAGCGAATGAATTCGCTCGCGGCCGTCTCACACGGAAGAATGCCCGAAGTGCACGGGCATTCTTCCAAGCGCGGTTTCGGTGCTTTACTTGCGGCGTTTTAGTGGGATTTTGTGCCATTGCGTGCGGCATGATGGAAGGCGCGAAAGGTATGGTTTCAGTGTTTCTTTCAGAATGCACTTGCGTGTCCTGTTCGTTTTGTGTATGGCAGGCTTTTAGGTGTGGTAATGGTTTTCTTTGTTTGTGGCGATTTTGTCGGTGGGAGTGTAATATTGGGAGTCTGGTGTGCGCGGGAGTGCGCGGAAAGGTGAATTTATGAAATTATCTGAACATGTTCGTATTTCTAAAAGGGCTATACGGCATCTCTTTTCTCTGAGCAGGTCTTTTGCCGTCTGTCTCTTTTTGGACGCTGTTCTTCGGAATGCTCTGCCCTATGTGCCGATTTACTTCTCGGCGCGGCTTATTGACGGACTTTATGAGGGGCGGCCTTTGGGGAGTTTGGCGCTTTATGCGGCGCTTACGGTGGGGATTGTTTTTCTGCTCAGCCTTGTCAGCGCTTATCTGACATCCAGACGGGATGTGGCGCAGAATGAGCTGAACCTCAATGATGAGTGGATTTTTTCTGAAAAGGCAATGCAGATGGCTTATTCGTCCATCGAAGACCCGGAAGTGACGATGCTGCGCAAACGGATAGCCATAGAATCGCAGACAGGGTACAATCTGTGGTATCTGTTCAACTGTACGGAACAGATTGTCTCCAGCATGACCAGAATCCTCCTGTCCCTTTCCATGACCTTGTCCTTCTTCTTTCTGGAGGGCATCCCCCTTCTCATGAAGCTTGGATTCGTGGCGGGAATCCTGTTCACCGTCCTGTGCGGGGCATTCACTACCAGAAAAAGCGAGGCCATATTCAGCCACTTCATGTCCACTGCTGTCCACATGAATGTCTTTGACGGAAAATATAATGACTACATCCGACACTACAGCAGCGGCAAGGATATCCGTCTCTACGACATGGCCGAAAGCCTGCTGGCGTTCAATGTGGATATCATGACGGATTTTCACCGGCGCTCTCTGTATCTGTGCTGGAAACAGGCAGCCCTGAAAGCAGCGGATGTGGCCCTGAGCCATGTGCTGAAATTCTGCGTCTATTTGATTCTGCTCTACGCGGCACTTTCGGGCCAGATTACCGTAGGTTCCATAGCCCGGTATGTGTCCTGCGTCATGCTGTTGCTGGGAGCCGCTTCCGAGGCGGTCGCCGGCATCCAGAGGGCTTTCGTGAACCATACGTACCTGAAACGGTATTTTTCCTATCTGGACATCCCCAATCCCATGTACCAGGGCTCCCTGACCGTGGAGAAACGGGATGACAATGAATATTTCGTGGAATTCCGTGACGTATCCTTCCGGTACCCCAACACGGACACCTACGCTCTGCGCCATGTGAACCTGAAATTCAAGGTGGGGGAGAAGCTGGCCATCGTAGGCAAAAACGGCAGCGGCAAGACCACTTTCATCAAGCTCATGTGCCGCCTTTATGACCCTACAGAGGGGGAGATTCTGCTAAACGGGGTCAATATCAAGAAGTACGATTACGATGAGTACCTGTCCATTTTCTCCATCGTATTCCAGGACTTCAAGCTCTTCGCTTTCCGGCTGGGGCAGAATGTGTCCGCGGGCCCTGTATTTGATGGGGAAAGAGCAAGGCAATGCCTAATCAAAGCCGGCTTCGGAGAGCGCCTGGCCGCCATGCCGGAGGGCACGGACAGCTTCCTGTACAAGGAGTTCGACGGCAGCGGCATCGAGATTTCCGGCGGAGAGGGACAGAAAATCGCTTTGGCCAGGGCACTCTACAAGGACGCGCCCTTCCTGGTCCTGGACGAGCCCACCGCCGCCCTTGACCCGGTTTCGGAGTATGAAATCTACAGCAAATTCAACGAAATCGCCGGGGACAAGACCGCCATCTACATCAGCCACAGATTGGCTTCCTGCCGCTTCTGCGACAAGATTGCGGTATTCGACAGCGGGGAACTGGTACAGATGGGCAGCCACGATACACTGATTGCACAGAAGGGCGGACGCTACCACGAACTGTGGCATGCCCAGGCCCAGTATTATACAGATGCCACAGCAGAAGCCTGATCAAATCTGTCTTTCCGGCTCAATGAATGCGGTGTCCTGTAGAGACGCTGACTGGGCTGAAAACATAAATAAATGAAAATCCATCTGCAGATTCTCACATCTGCCGATGGATTCTTCACTTTCCCTGTTCAATATGTATCCCGCAGGCTACGCCATGCTTCCCTGTTGGTGCAGATACTTCTCTTTCGTGGCAAGCCCGCCGCGGATATGGCGCTCAGACTTGTTCAAATCCAGAACTTTCCTGGCTTCCGATGCCAGAGCCGGGTTTACCTGCATGAGACGTTCGGTCACGTCCTTATGTACCGTGCTCTTGCTGACACCGAAGGTCTTCGCTGTCTGTCTCACCGTGGCATTATTGTCGATGATATAGTTAGCGATGCTGACGGCACGCTCTTCAATATAATCCTTCAAAGGAATACCTCATGGGATATTTTTTACTATTGTATGAAATATCCTTAAGGGGTATGACTGTATTTTATTTTTCGCCATACTTTTCTGTCTTGCACTTTTCGATATGGCTTGGTTTATCAAACTACATGTTTATCGGATAATTGCCAAATCCCATACAGCACGAAACTCCATTTAATGAGTATCTTTGCATTTCAATTGTCGCTATGATAATGCACAAACAGGCAAAAAATACAGAAGTGCAGGCTCATCCACATTTTTCTTGACTTTTCCGGAGATAGTATGGTATCCTGTTCTCAGACTGGAAAGAGGGAGGATGGTATCCAAATGTTGATATCAGGTTTCGAACCCGTAAGCTCCGTGCGGTAAAAGCAGGCGAACTTCGTGCGGAGCGTAGAGGACCGGTATGGTTCTTGTTTTTCGTCGTTGTAAAAGGTATGGTGTAACGGGGAACCGGTATGCCTTTGGTTTTTGTTGCCTTTTTCATCATAGAATGCGTTCAGGTCACGGATGGCTTCGTCTGTGGCTTTTTTCGTGCAAAAAACGGTTCAAGACACTGATGCTCAATGAATGAACGAATTCGGAAAGGATACCTACATGAACTCTGTAAATAGAAAAAAGAATACTGCCACCATATCTGCAACATCCAGGCAAAACGCCCGCAGCGCTTCCGGGGAGTTCGCCCCCATCCTGCGCCGGGTGTGCATCGCCGCCTGGATCCTGAAACTGATACCCATCCCCATAGGCCTGTGGAACGCCAGGCTTCTGTCCCGCACTGTGACAGGGGCCGTTTCGGGCGACAGCGAAAGCGTGCTCAGGACCGGCGCAGTCCTGCTCCTGCTGCTGGCCCTCACCAAGGCCTTTGATTTCGCCACCTGCCTGCGGTACCGCAAGGCCGCCTCTCAGGCGCTGCACCGATGCAGGCTGTTGCTGTACCGCCGCTTTCTCTCCTGTCCGCTTTCTGCCCTTTACGGCATGGAGCATGGACAGGCCGTGGAGCTGCTGAACGATGACTTCGACACGGTGACAGGGAAGACCCTGCGCCTGTACCCCGGCTTTTTCACCGGTCTTGCCACCTTTGTCGCCTACTTCGCCTTCCTTCTGGCCCGGAACCTGCAGACGGCGCTGGCGCTGTTTGCCATATCCCTTCTGCAGGCTCTCCCGCCGATTCTCGCAAAGGGCTTTGCCCAACAGAACTACAGCGATACCAGGGACATCGAAGCGGACATCACGGACCTTACCCTGGAGCTCTATCACGGCTTCGACACCATCAAGATGTTCGGCCTAAAGCAATGGTGCCTTGACCGGCTGGCCGGCCTGCACAGGGATTACCTGAAAATCGGAAATCGCTCGGAGGCGACGGCGACCGCTGAAGGCATGCTGAACCAGCTGATCGGAAACATCCTGACCTACGGCACTTACGGCCTCATGGGATGGTTCATCCTGCAGGGGTACGCCGAACTGGACGCGGGCGTGGAGGCCATCGCGCTCTCCGGCGGGCTTTATGCTGCCGCCAAGTCCATATTTGAGACCATCCCCTCCTTTGCCGTGGCGCGAACCGCGGACAGGCGGATGGCGGCGCTGTATCAGGAGACATGCGGCGCTGTTGCTCCGGGAGACAGCGGACAGTCCCAAGCCCGGGAGACCGGCATCCGCCTGGACGACGTATCCTACAGCTTCGGCGACAGGCAGATTCTGTCCCGCGTCCGACTTTCCATTCCTGTCGGCCAGATATCCGTCATCCGCGGCGCCAATGGCATGGGAAAGTCAACGCTGCTGAAGCTGATCCTGGGCATGCTCATACCTGACACGGGTGTCATAACTATCCATGGGACGCCGTCTCCGGCGCTTCCCAGGGACAGCTTTCCGGGGCGCTTCTTCTTCCTGCCACAGGAGGACGCGGCTTTCCATATCTCTGCGGAGGAGCTGTATGCCATGGTCCCGGGCGTGGAACCGGAAGCTGCCCTGGCCTTTGCCGCGCTTTTTTCCCTGCCGGAGGAAAGCCTTGCGCAGCCAATCGACACCCTGTCCGGCGGCCAGCGCAAGAAAGTGTTCCTGGCTCTGGCCTTCGCGGCGCGTCCGGAATGGATGCTGCTGGACGAGCCCGGCAATTCCCTGGATGCCGAGAGCAGGGACATACTGGCGAAGCTTCTGCGGGAGCGGTCTGGCGGGACCGTCATCGTCACCCACGACGCCGCATTTGACGGCATAGCGGATGCTTTCTATACCTTCGGGAACGCATCAGGACAATGTATGCTGACAGTTCAAAACATTTGATAGTCTAAGGAATGGTCTACAAATAACTGATACAAGTTCATGGCAGCTTATGTTGGATTTCCGGGCTTTTTCCTGAACAAGTTGTATCAGTTTTTTCCGACAGTTCCTAATTAACGGGCGAACGGTTCCGGCTTGTCCGGGTCAGGAATTCATACTGCGCGCCAATGAAATATGCAGCGAACTACAACGAAAGACCGCCAACCATATATGCCCGCCTTAGACAGATTGGTAAATTCTGGCGGTCTTGAGCATAAGAAAGGAAACTACAGAATGATGAAGACAAAACCGAATAAGACAAAACAGAAAATATACGGCGATGCGTTCCAATCCATGCGTCTCCCCATCCTGCTCCACACAGCCACATTCTGCGCGGAAGGCCTGCTGACCGTGTTCACTGCCACTATCCTCGGGCAGTTCGCAGACTCCGTCTTCCGTCTGGATTTCACCTTGAGCGCCCGGAGCGCTGCCGCCCTGGGACTGGCGCTGTTGGCCATGGTGGCGCTTCTGCCGGCCACCGCGCTGCTCGCGAACATGTCCATGTTGAAGCACGCCCTGGAGCATGACCGCATGGTCCTGGGACGATTCCTGGACAAACGGTATGATTCCGTCCTCCGGTACGAGGCGGGCGATATCCAGAACCGCCTGGACTGGGACCCCACCATGCTCCGCCGCTATCTGGTGGATTATTTCGAAAAAGGGCTTATGGCGCCGGTGACCCTGGCCTTTCTGCTCTTCCACGCCCTGCGCCTGAGCCCGGTTTATACGCTGATCGTCTTCACGCTCTCCCTGCTGAAGCTGGGCGTCCCTCTCGCGGTGAGAAAAACTGAGGGCAGATATGAGAACGAAAGCCGGGCATACGCCTCGCAGCGCCGCTCCCTGGAGACGGAAATCACCCAGCGCCCCTGCATGGTAGCGCTTTACGGCATGGGGGACGCCTTCTGCGCATGGGCGGAACGTCTCTACCAGGGCTTCTTCCGCCAGACGGAAAGCAGAAGCATCCGCCTGTCCTGTGCCGCGGACGCAGTCTCTTCCTTTACCGGAACCTTCTGCACGCTGGCAATCCTGCTGTCCGGCGCCCTTTTGGCGGCAGAGGGCCAGATTGCGCCGGGCACGGTGGCAGCCATGTACGGCTACTCGGCGGTCTTCCATACGCTGCTGGAAAATGTGGGGACCCTGATCCGGAACGCGCCTACCTTGAAAAATACGGCGGAGCGGATGGTGATGTTCTATGAGGATGCCGAGGACGGACGGCATGACGGCAATTCCCATTTACATACACTTTCTAACGAAATAACGAAAATAACGAGTATATGCGGTAGGGACCTCTCCTACTCCTATGGCGACCAGCAAGCGCTGTCCCCCATATCCTTTTCCATCCGCCAGGGGCAGAAGACCGCTCTCTACGGATCCAACGGAAGCGGCAAGTCCACGCTCATGAAGACCATGCTGGGCCTGCTCACCGGTTACGGCGGAAGCCTGCGCGTGGACGGCAGGGAGCTGTCCGAATGGAACCTGGCCGCCTACCGCAGCCACATTGCCTATGCCCCTCAGGACCCCTTCCTTTTTGAGGAAACCGTCCTGGAAAACATCCGCATCGGCAACCCTGCTATGCCTGAAGCCGCGCTGACGGCCCTTCTGGACAAAATGGGCGTTGGCGGCCTGGCCGACCACCGGGTGGAACCGGGCGGCAGCGGGCTGTCCGGCGGGGAAAAGCAGAAAATATCCATCGCCAGAGCCTGCGTCCGGGACACGGATTTCCTATTCCTGGACGAACCGGGGAACCATCTGGACAAGGCCACCCTGGACTGGCTCTGCGCCTTCCTCCGTGAGAGCGGCAAGACTGTCGTGTTCATCTCCCATGACGACCGGCTGACGGCATGCGCAGACAATGTCGTCATGTTACAGGGCTGACGAAAAACGGCTATTCGGCCACCGGGAACTCAAAATCCCAGTGGCCCACAGCCGCTTTCCGCAGACTTATGAAATCCTCATGCAGAAGCCCCTCCATGCCATCCCAGATTCAGCCATCCCAGACCCGGAAAGCCAGTCATGGCAAAGGCAAACAAAAATAGGAAATGGCATTGTCACCTTTAGGAACTGTCAGAAAATAACTGATACAACTTGTTTAGGAGAAAGCCCGGAAATACAAGGAAAACGGCTATAAACTCGCAGCAGTTATTTGTAGACAATTCCTTATTACCGCAGGCTTTTCAAAACCAGCTCCGCAAGCCTGTAGTTCTCTTCCTCCCGGACAAGCGCCGCTTCCAGCAGGCCGATCTGCTCTTTGCGCAGCGCAGGCGTGGACACACCGGCGGCCTTTACGATATTGTACGTAATTTCGCACCCGGAAGCATGGCCTGCCTTGTGCTGGAACGCGGACAGTTCGTCGGCGATTGTCTGGAAGTTCTCCGACATCTTCGCCAGGCACTCCCGTCCTGTCTCCGGAATGACGGAAAGGTTCTCCCGCAGCCAGGCTGCTGCCGCATACCGGGCGTCTATGAGGGTGCCCAGCATATCGTCGTTTACGGTCAGCCGTCTCATGACATTCTCCCTGTCGTCTGCCAGCCGGAAATCCTCCTCCCTGGAAAGTCCCGCAATCCATGCCCTGTAGGCATCCTTTCCCTGATGGTAGCCGCGGCATGCTTCCGCCCCAAAAGAAGCGATCAGCGTGTCCAGGGAAGCCTTCAGAATATCCGCCTGCTGCTTCCGCTCTCCTTTTTCTCCGAAGTGCAGGATGAGGAACGGCCAGTGATCGCTGAAAAGATACCCCTTATTCTCCTCGAAGACCATCCTCCGGTCTGCCTGCAGCTGGCTCTCCATATGATTCTGGACATTCATCTGCGCCTTTCCGTCCGCTGCCAGCTGTCCTTTTGCCTGCTCCCGGCTCTCGGTCTGACCCTGACTATCCTCCAGGGCATCGAAAATCTCCTGGTCGAAATAAGTGCGGCATAGAAAACGGTTGCCCTCGTCCACATATCCTGTGATGATTCCCCATTCCGCGGCCACCCGCAGATTGATTGCCAGCACCGGTTTCCCCTGGCGGATGTCCTCCATGATGGCCTGGCGCTCCGCTTTCCTCTCCGGTTTTTCCAGCCTTGCCACCATGCGGAAATCATAGCCGATGGCGCTGTAAAGCGGCGTGACATAGTCAAAGGCCACAAGGGCGTCCGTGCAGCTGTAGTCCCAGACATCGGTGAAGCAGATGCGATAACAGGCGCCGCTCATTCCCATGACCTGCTCATAGGTGTAAGGCTCCCCCAAGTAGGCAAGGGATGCCTGGAGCGCGCCCGCCCAGGGGCATTCCATCCCTTCTTTCCCGTTCTCCCAGGACAGACGCTTTATCTGTTCCAGGATGCATTTGGAACGATCCTGGAGCAACAGCCGGGTGCCATGGTCCCCGTAATAAATGGTATCATTTTCCGGGCAGCTGATGACATGGATTCCCTCCGCGTTCAGGTAGACCAGCGTCAGGTATTCCGTGTCGTCGCTTGCGGTGCTGCTTGGAAAAGTCTCATGGTTCACCGGTATCCTGTCCCATTTGAAATATTCATAATGCTCCATTTTCTGCATGGCAGAGGAATATTCCTTCTCGTTCCCGTAGTAGGCGCCCACAATCCGAAGCGCCCTGTCCGGCGCAAATCCTGTGCTCTTCCTGTCCAGGACCAGATTCTCGTTCTGCAGGGCATAGGCGAAGCCCACGCCCTCCGGCGTCTGGAACTTCACCGTCAGGAGCTTCAGGCGGTCGCTTTCCATGGAAACGCCGATGAATGTGGCATTCACATAGATGTCCAGCCCATTGTCGCGCACCAGATTGTCCAGGCAGCGGGTCACGGGCACCTGGGTCTGTCCGTCCGTATACACCGCCTCCAAAATGAAAAGCTCCCTGGGGCACAGCAGGCTGTCGATGCTACAGTCCAGCGCCTCCGCCAAAGCGGGAAGGATGGCCGTCTCCGGCAGGCATTTCGCGTTCTCCCATTTCGACACGGCCTGGGGGCTGACCTGCAGCCGCTCCGCCAGCGCCTCTCCCGTGTATCCTCGCTCCTTGCGCAGGGACGCGATTCTCTTTGCGATTTTTCCCATTTCCATCATAATGCTTACCTCCAATATGTTTTCATAGCTGCTAAATCACACAGGAAGCGGCAGCTGCTTCCCATAGTTGAATGTGGTACAGAAGACTCGCCTTCTATGAGACCTATTGTAGGTAAAATAATCGGGATTTACCAGATATGCCGGATTAAGAAAAAAGAAATCTTATCAACCTGTAGTTGAGACGGTTCGCACCGAATGCAAAATCGCGCCACCATCCCATGCCCCATGACCTGTGCAATGACATCTGCCCTCTCATTTCCCAGACGCTCATCCACGTCCGTCGCGTCGCCCTCCAGCGCATAGCACCTCTCCTTGACCATTACCTGCTTCGCCGGTTCACCCACCTGTTTGGGCAGCTCAATCATGGTTCCTTTGGCCCGCCACTCCAGCCTGCCCTCATTTCCTGGCCATCCTCAGCTTGTAGGCATATTGGGGCGCGTCCGGGCAGGCCTGCGCCAGGCGCTCCCATATCCGGCAGGCCTCTTTGCGCATCCTGCGGCCTGTCCTGGTGGGAAGCAGGAGGCTGATTTCATAATAGATGGAGGCCAGGTCGTCGTGGCTTTCCGCAGTCCCCGCTTCCTGTGCCAGCTGTTGGAACAGTTCCAGGCTCTCTTCGTAACATTCCAGCGCCTCGTCCGCTCTGGCAGTCCGGCCATAGACCTGTGCCATCTTCTCGCAGCTGACCGCCAGGAACCGCTTCGCCTCCAGGCTCCGGGCCTCTTCCCACAGCTGCCGGCGCAATTCCAGGCCTTCCCTGTGATACCTTTCCGCTTCCTGCAGCCTCTCCCCTGCCAGGCAGATATCCCCCATCCTCTCACAGCTACAGGCCAGCGCAGTCCCTGTGAAGGCATTTTCTGTCTCCCGGTTCAATTGCCTGCACAGCGCCAGGCTCTCCAGGTAATAGGCTTCCGCTTCCTGCAGCCGCCCTTCCAGCTGGCAGTTCAGCCCTATCCTGGCCAGCAGATGGTTGTGGTTGATCCTGGAATACAGATTGCCGGTGCCTGTCAGCTGGCGGTAAAGCTACAGCGCTTCCAGGAAATGCCGCTCCGCCTCCGCGGAATCCCCTTTCATCTGGTACAGCGTCCCCAGCTTTCCGTAGAGGTCTGCGGCGGATTCCTTCACGTCCATGCTGTTGGTCGCGCCCATAAGGGCAAGCTCCGCTTTCAACCCACCTTTATAGTAGGTTTCCGCTTCCTGCAACTGGCCTTTCGCCTGCGCCACATCCCCCAGCCGCTCATGGGCCACCGCCAGCAGGTGTCTTGTCTCCAGGGCAGAGCTCTCTTCCGCCAGGCTTTCATACAGCTTCCTGCTGTCCTCATAGAATCGCTCCGCCTCCTCCAGGCGGCCCGCGGCCTGGAGCATCTCGCCGATCTCCCGGAACCCCTGTCCCAAATCGCCCGCGGCCCGTGCCGTCCCTGTCTCCTGGTACAGCTCCCAGCGCACTCCCAGGCTTTCCTCATAGCAGCTCTGGGCCTCCTGCGTCCGGCCTTCCATGCGGCGCAGGTATCCCAGCTTCGCCAGGCTCTCCGCCAGATCCCGCCTTGCGCCCACTGTCCGGATTTCCTGGCTCAGCTGCCGGAACAGGCAGATTCCCCCGGCAAAATATTCGTCCGCCTCCTGTGTCCGGCCTTCTACCAGAAGGATTTCCCCTAGGGTCAGATGGCTCACGCCGCACTCCCGCCTGGCATCGACCATCTGCGTCTCATCACTTAACTGACTGTAGATTTCCAGGGACTTTATCCCATAGCCCTCCGCTACCTTCAGCCTGCCGCCCTGAAGATGAAGATTGGCCATTCTTCCGCAGATACAGGCCACATCCCCCCTGGTCTCCGGGGTGGGGAATTCCTCGCACAGCGAAAGGAACTGCTCCAGGGCTTTTTCATAGGATTTCCCGGCCTCCTCCAGGCTGCCCTTCTCTCTGTGCACATCCCCTATGTCCTGATGGCTCCTGGCTATGTCGCGCCGGAGGGCCTGCTTCTCCTCCCCTTCCCACGATGTCTCTTCGGCTAACAGCAGGCAGATTTCCTGCACCTGGCGGTAGCATTCCTCCGCTTCCTCCAGCCTGCCCTCCTGCAGGTAGATATCCGCCATCTTCCTACAGTTGAACATATACTCCATGGCGGATTCCACTGACTCTTCGTCCTGGTTCAGCTCCCAGCTCAGGGACAGGCCCTTCTCGCAATGAGCCATGGCCTCTTCCAGGCGTCCCCTGCACCTGTCCACTTCCCCCAGCCTCTCATAAATGCGGGAAAGGGTGTACTTCAGTTCCGAGAGCCCTTCCGTCTGTACCAGCCGCTCCATATGCTTTTGGGTCTGTTCCAGCTGCGCGGCTGCAGCGTCCAGATCGTGTATCTCAAAGTAGAAATCGCCCAGCTTCACCACCTCGCTGACCCACGCAAACCCGCTTTCCGAATCCCTGCGCTCCTCCAGCCGCGCCCGGTACAGCTCCGCCAGCCTGGTCTGCCACCGGATTGCCTCGGGAAGGTTCCGCTCTACCCCTTCGCCGGTATGGTACATGTCCACCAGCTTCTCCATGGCCTCCTCCACGCCCTTTTCAGCCGCATCCGTGATCATGGAAAGGGCCCGCCCTCTGTCCACCTCCATGTCCACACCTTTCAGATAGGCCAGACCGATCAGATATTCCTGTTCCGGTGAGGCCGCCCGCTTTTTCCGGGCAATCTGCTCCACCCTTTGCCGCAGCGCGTCACAGAAAGCTTCTTCGTCATGGGCAGCCCCCGCGTCCACGCAGGACATGAGCCCCGGGAACTTCTCCGCCAGCAGCCTCTTGTCCGTGGTCCGGAACTCTGCCGGGAAAATGATTTTCCCGCTGTCTTTTGCAAGGGGATACTCGGTTTTTACTACAAAATTGTCTTCTTTATGGTTGTTGGCCTTCAACACATTGGGGGTGACCACCAAAGCGAACAGGCTGCTCTTCTCCAGCGCCTGGCGGATGTTATCATTAAAGTCCTCCCCCGGAGAGAGGAACTCATCATACCAGATGGCGATGTCCCGGCAGAAATCATTCTCATGAATCAGCCACATGAGCTCCTGGGCATATCGGCGGTCTACTTTTCGGTAGCTTAGAAAGATATAGGCCGTGAAGGCATCCCGGATCCTGCGGGAAAGCTCATCCCCTGTGAGGACAGCGGCCAGGTACTTCTCCAGCTTTTCCTCATAGCGGATGGCGGTCTTGTCGGCGCTGTTTTTGTCCAGCATCTGCAGGCTGCCGCATTTCGCATTGAACAGCTCCTCTAAACCGCTCTCCTGCATCAGCGGCAGCACCGGGATTCGATGCTCCAGGGCGAAGGGAAGCTCCACGGCGGACGCCCGGCTCTCCTGGCAGAGGAAGCGGGTGGTGACGGGAATCACGAACAGCTGCATCTGGCTCAGGGAAAGCCGGAAGGCCTCCCTGTCATAGTCCGCCTCCGGCTCTGTGTCGTACCAGATGGCGCAGTTCTGCTTTTCCAGTATCTCCCGGGATATGGGCTGGAAGTACAGCCCGAAATCGGCTGGATGGTAGGAGAAATACACCCGGGGCTTTCCCTGGGGGCTGGAATCTCCTCTGGTTTTATGCTGTAACTTCATGTGCCTGTGCCCTCCGTTTCCTTTACCGCACGCTTCCCCAGCCGGACTTCGCAGTCCTTGCGGTAGAAGGAAATCCCATAGCAGCCGATTTTCCGGTAGCCTTCTGTCCGCAGTTCTTCCATGTACTTTTTATCGTACACCTGTTGCAGGGCCTCCTCCGCGTCGGTTTCCAGGTCATCGATGGAATCCGAGACCTTCAGTTCCAGCACGAAAGCCCTGCCCCGCAAAGACGGGCTCCGCAACATGATATCCGAGCGCCCATTGCCCGACTCCCGGTTGGACTTCACCAGATAGTCCTGGCTCTGGCTTAGTATCCCCGCCAGGAATCCATGGTAGAAATTTTCAGCGCTGTCGTAGAAGCTGATGGCGGAGAACAGCTGACCGCTTAAGATTTCTCCCATCTTTTCCGCATCCCCCTCCTCCATGGCCCGGTACAAATCCCGGAAATCCTGCTTCTCTATCCGCTTGCGGAACCATCCCAGAATCGTGTTCTGGTAGATTGTCTTCACTTCTACATTGGGAATCCTTACCTGTAAATGGATGGCGGATTCCTTGAAATACTCGCTTTTCTTTGTGAGATAACCGGTGAAATACAGGAAGTTCCACAGATTCTCCCCTCTGTCATGCATGTCCTCGTAGGTGATTTCCTCATGCACTTGCATGTCCAGCGTCCCGCCGCTTAAAAGCGTCTCTATCTGCCCTTTCGTCTCCCTGTCGGCTTCGGCGATTAAATCCTTTATGATGTCATTGGAACTGGTATTGATCCAGTAGGGACGTGGGAACGCATGGATATTCGCCACCAAATCATACATGAAATTGATCACGCTCCAGGGATTGTAGACTTCCGTATTGCCAAATGTATATCCGTCATACCATTCCTTCATAGTCGGGAAACGGTTCTCCACACCGTAATATGCCATCATCTGCAGCACTTCTGTCTCTGTGAATCCGAAATGCTCACCATACTGCTGATCCAATACTGAAATGATTTTCAGATGATTCAGCCCTGTGAAAATGCTTTCTTTCGAGATACGAAGACAGCCTGTAATCACAGCGAATTGCAGATTGTCATTGGTCTTCAGCGCAGACTCGAACAGCGAGCGGATGAAATCCACCATCTCTCCGTAAAAACCCCTGAAATAAGCGTTTTCCAACGGCACATCATACTCGTCAATCAAAATGACCGTATTCTTTCCCGTAGCCTGATACAGACATTTGCTCAAAAACTTAATCGAACCGGAATAATCGTCATATCCCGCTTCTCCGCCTGCGATTTCCCGGAACTTCCGCTTATCTTCCTCCGCAATTTTGCTGCTTTCCAGCACATACTGGTGCCGCCTGAACTCCTCTGCGATTTCCCCTTTCATCTTTCCATAGGCGGAATCAAACACCGGCTGTTTTGCCGATTTCAGCGTCAGATTGATGACCGGATAGATTCCCATCTGCTCCGTATATTTTTCCCCCGCCCCCATGATTTTCAGGCCCTGGAAAAGGGCCTTGTTCTGTGCGTTCTCCTCCGCGTCCCCAGTGTCCTCAAAGAAGTAACGGAGCATGCTGAGGTTCAGCGTCTTGCCGAAACGTCTGGGGCGGGTGAACAGATTCACTCCTCCTTTTAAGTCCAGTAATTCTTTTATCAATATAGTTTTATCTATATAGCAATAACCGTCTTTTATTACCCTTTCAAAATTGTCTATCCCTATTGGCAGCGCTTTTTTCATTGTCATACCTCCCCATTCACCCGTATTTCGTCCTCTTCTTCAAACATCCATCATATTTTTTGCCAGACATCCCCCGATTTCGCCTGTCACGAGCCGCTCTCTAATAGCATTATACCCTATCCCGCTCTATTCCACAATCAATTATACGTTCAAAATATTCCCGGGAACCACCACCTCTAAGGCCTGCTCCCATCGCTCACTCCCCTCTCAGCCCTCCTGGCCAAACTGGCTTTCATGCTTCTTGAAAAAGTCCTCCCGGGGCTCCAGCGTCTTCAGCTCATGCCGCTCCAAATCGCCGATGTAATAGGACATCGGCTCCAGGATATGCTCCCAGTCCCAAAACTCCTCCCCTATCCTCATGGAATGCCCTCCTTCCATGGAATGCTCTCCTTCCATGGAATGCTCTCCTTCCATGGAATGCTCTCCTTCCATATACTCCCGGAACTTCTCGCAGCCCTCCGGCGCAATGGGATGCACCAGCACGGCCATGACCTTGCAGGCATAGAAGCAGTCCGCCAAAATCTGCCGCCTCAAGGCATCGTCCCCCTGGGAATCGGCAATCCTGATATGATTCACCCAATGCTTGTTCACTTCCCGGATGAAGTCATCCAGCACATAGGAAATCCTGTGGAATTCCTGATGGTACATATGGCGCTCATACTCCAGCACGGCCTTTTCGGCCATCTCCCGAATCCTCTCAGCCGCTTCCTCCGTCGGTATCCGCCCGCCGTAATACTTCTGAGCCGCATAGAAACAGGAACGGATCAGCCGGTTGAAGACATTCGTAATCAGGTTCCCGTCCTTCAGCACCATATCCACCCCCACGCGCTCCTCTTCCCCCATCAGCGCCTGGGGCTTGAATCCCACGCTTTTCGAGGACAGTCCAAGGCTCATGAAATGCATGCGCAGCTGGTCTTTCGTATAGTAATCCAACAGTTCATCCGCCATGGGCGGCTTTATGGCAGAGCTGCTGCTGGCCTTTGTGTCCAGATACAGCAGATGCCGGTTCGCTATGATCGTGGACAGATGCACCTTTTCCATATCGGGCTTCGTCCCCCGGGGCGCCTGGAGCCCGGTAAACAGCCCCGTCTGGGCAATGACATAAAAGTAGATATTGTCCTCCCCGATGAACTGGTACACCTCCGCCTCATCGTCGCCCCACCATTTCTCCAGCTCCTCCTCTCTCCCCCTCTGCCGCAGATACGCCCTGGTGAAAGAAATCGGCGCCCACAGGGATTCCGGCCATACCCAGAAAGTCAGGTTCTTCAAATCCTCACACTTCGGAAAGGGTACGCCCCATTCCACATTTCCGGAGAGCCGGAACGGAACCAGGGTCTTCCCGGAAGTGTAATGAATCCCCATGCCCTCCAGTACGGCCTTTGCCTTATCCCGGTCATCCAGGGTCTCGAATTCGAACACGAAAGAGTTCTTCCTTTCCCCGTCCACAATCCGGTGCACCGGCAGGCGCTTCGACAGTTCCTCCAGGCTCTCCACATATTTCTTCGGCACATACAGCATGGGCTTCTTCAGGAATTCCTCCACGGTCTCCAGCTGGTACTTCCTGGTATGGGTGTTCTTTCGGAGAAAATCATTGTATTCTTTCATCATGCCGATGCAGTCCTCCAGCGCAAAATACCAGTTCTCCACCTCCCGCAGCACAGGCTTCCCGCCGGACAGGCAGCTGACGGGATTTATCAGTTCTGAGGGCAGAAACTGATGGCCAAGCGAACATTCATCCGCATACGCCTTGTCCGAGGTGCAGCCGGGAATGGGGCACCTCCCTGTCACCTGGCGTCCATTTAAGAATATCCCCAGCTCCTCGTCATAGAACTGCGGCACGGACAGCTTTTCGATATAGCCATTCTCGTAAAGCCTGCGGAAAATCTCAGCGGACATCTGCCTGTGGATTTCGCCGGCCTCTCCCAGGGCCGATGCCCCGAAAAAGTCCAGGCTGATTCCGTAATCCTCCAATGTCTTCTTCTGGCTCTCGTGGTTGGCGGCCACGTAATCTTCCAGCCGGCCCTCATATCCCGCTTCCTTCTGCTGCCGGTAGCTCTCCTGAATGGGCGAGCCGTAGCAATCCGTCCCCGAGAGGAAGATGACATTCTCCTTCCCGATTCTGTCCCGCAGAAATCTGGCAAAAATATCGGCGTGCACGAACATGCCGCCCACATGTCCAAAGTGCAGGTTCTTGTTGCCGTAGGGCATGCCCGCAGTGATGACCGCCCTTTTGGGGAATGTGGGCCTCTCATCTTTCAATAGACGTTTCCTGAACATAACTGTACCTGTATGATGCCTGTGTCTGTCATCGCATCATAATCCTTTCCCTGTGATATTCCTCTCCACTACTCGCCGCATGGCCCGTGCGCCGCCATGGCGGCATACTTCCTCTGCACAGGCCCATGCATGAAAAAAGGCCGAAAACCCTTCATGGGCTTTCGACCGTTTTGTTCATGCCTATTGAGGTGGGGAACTGTCATGAACGCATTCCAAAAAGCCCATTGTCCGGATTGACAATAAGCTGTTGCTGCTGGTTCATGATGGCCTTGCTGTCAGATAGATAGACCATGGCTCTGCTCCCTTACCCTTTCGTTTTGATTGTCGATATTGTAGCAGATGCCGGAGCGGCTGTCAATATCCGAAATTCCTTTTTGCTTATCTTTTACCGGCTTGTTGCTCCTAAAATCTTACTCCGCCCGTTTCCCCAGCCGAACCTCGCAGTCCTTCCGGTAAAAAGAGAT